>Ga0214542_1000199_pt1 | contig 94989 bp, 58 predicted proteins | sample CNSS1metaG_FD_160096 | JGI IMG/M metagenome (GOLD analysis project Ga0214542, IMG submission 160096) | Root nodule microbial communities from cowpea collected in UCLA plant growth center, Los Angeles, California, USA - CNSS1 | ecosystem: Host-associated > Plants > Roots > Nodule | place: USA... | reverse complement strand
AAAAAAAAAAAAAAATAGAAAATATATATATATATATATATATATATATATATATATATATATATGTTACTTAATTAATTGTGAATATTTTAATAATTTAAACGAGAACATAGATATGGCGGGGACGGGTATTATGGGGATATGTACATCCCCATACCTATCTCCATACCCAACTGAAAAAGTCGGGGATTCCCTATACCCATATCCATACCCAGTCAATGCAGGTATTCCCGTCAAAACGGAAACGAGTTTGAACAATATTCACGAGGACGAGTTTATTTGCCATTTCTAGTGAGAAGTAAGAGAAAAAACTGAAGAGGTTTTCTGAAAAAAGACAAATTGACTGAGTTTTACCTTTTTAAATAAACTGGCCCATTAATATGAAATAAAAGAAGGTTTTACAATATATATTAGAAAAATCTAATTATAACCTTTCAAAAATAAACTACAACAGAAAAATTAAAAATAAACTACAAGAGAAAAATTAAACGAAGAAGTAAGGAAAGCATGAACATTTAATACTCCAACATATTACTCTTCTAATGCTTTTGAATAAAATAACAATAAAAAATATTTCACTTTAGTTTTATTATAATTTATCGAGCTTATAAATGATAATTTTGATTATAAAACTCATAATCTAATTTAATTAATTTAATTCATATGACTTACATCCAAACAGCAGATAATACATTACCGTCTTATCAATTTAAAAATTAGAAAACACATAATCGCATACGAGTTTCTTTAACTTATGATAAAACTATTTTTTAAATCTTATATATGAATGACACTTTCTTCCTTTTTTATTTTATACGTTGTTTAATATATTTTCACGTATATTTGAGAAAATATAGTAAATAAATTATGAAATAGAAAAAAAAAAGGTCAAAATATATTCATAATTTTTCTCCTACCTAATTGATTGTCCCATTGCAATGTATTAATGATTATTGAATAATACTTTTCTCGTCTAATATTTCTGTGACTGACAATACAAGCAATTTAGATCGGTGTGAATTGAGATTATTTTATTAAAAAATTGATAATAATTAATTTAAATCATTTGAAAAATCTAAATCACACGTAAAGGGAAATCGAGAAAGTAAACGGTGATGAAATAATGAATATGTTACGAGAATGCCGAGCAAGTTGAAGCGAAGGCAACATTGATTTCCGCATTTGGTGACACTTCCATCCATCATCGGATTCACCAACACCCAATAGCCCACACTTTATTCAAACTGTATATATACTTTAACAATGCCTACTATTTATAAAAAAAAATCAACAAATTGTTTTAGAATTCTAAGTAATGTCTACAAATAGGTCAGTACAAAATTAAGAAGAAAAAAAATATTGATTTAAGATTTCTAATGTCAAAATTCAATGAAAATATTTCTCAAGTATAAACAATTATTTTCTTATGTTCTTGTAACGTTTACTATCTTAATAATAATAATAATAATTATTATTATTATGGCGGTGACGGAAATCAAATGAAAAGGTTAAAATAAATTATATATTTATTATTGTACGCGTGGCAGATTATAACTAATAATGGAATAGTATAAATGGACCCAGTCACTTGTCATTCTTTGACATCTTTTAAAATACAACTTTTTTTCTTTCTTTATTAATTCTTCATCAATATTTTTTAATGCCATTCATCCGTTTTGGGTTTCTACTTCACCGTTTACTTAGAAAAAAAAAAAACTGTTTACTTTGAAATTCATTATTTTCCAAACAGCTCCGAATTTCAATAGTATTACAAAAATAACTTCTGTTATATGGTTGATTATTTAAGACATTATCACACCATATGTTGCATGGATTTAGATATGCTGCTCGTTGTAAAAATTTAGGAAACAAACACATTAATATAAATGATTATTCTACAAAAACGTGACCTTGAATCCCAGTGATTTTATTAATGTATAAACCATACTAGTGGTGAATTAAGATTCAATTTATTTAAACATTTTTATATAAAAAATAGAAACTGAGTTAAGTTATGCATTGGTCTATCAAAATCCTTTAAATGATAAAACAATACAATATAAACATAATTTATAGCGTGAACAACATTAAATTCTTCAAAATGAAAAAGAAGCCATAATAAAATATTATAATTAGTAAATGTTCAACCATCATTATTGTAACACTTAAACGGGACTACAGATATTAAACTTTAGCCTTTTCAGTATCACAATTTTCTAATTATACAGAACAAAAGTACATGATATTAAAAGAAGCCTAGTTTTTTAATTAATGATGTTTTTTATTGAGCATATTCGAAATACGAGTCTAATACATATTTATGCACTAAATATATATATTTTTTATATTTTTAATATTTTTGTGTGTGTACACCATAATACATCACATTAAAAGAAGTGTTTATTTTACTATCAGTGTTCCACTCACATGTTTGGCGCACAATCAGGCAGAGAACCGCATTGGATTATAGTCAAGCATTAGGCAAAATGCACATTGCATTTGCATCATGAAAATAATCCCCGTAATGTTTTATTTTCTATTATTATTATTATTAAGTTTTATCATTTGATATAATACGTGATTAAGTTAATTTAAGCTTTAACGAGATTTCAGATCTTTCACATTTTCGTATCAAACATAACATCTTCATATTAATTTTTTGTTTCGACAAAATGGGAACGAAAAATTTGAATACGATACTTAATTACTATTTTTTGTTTTATTAGCATCGATATTTATAAAATTAAAAGAAGAAAAGTAAATTTGTATTTTGACGAAAATGAAATGTATCCTGTTTGGGTTTTAACAATTTAAAAGTGCGATTTGGCCAAATAAAAACGGCAAAACGCGTAAACATCCAAACAAGACCTTAATTTCTCTGCAAAACCTTCATTCCGAAGCTCCTTGTCGTTGTTGCGGTTCTTGACCCTTCTACACTCCCTGTGTTCCCTTCACTAGCACTCGAGATTTTAAAAGCCTATCTCTGTTGTTGCCTTCGGATCAAATCCTTTTGATCTATCCGCTTGTTTTCGCGCAATGCCGTTGCCCTGAATCTGACACCAAATTAAAGTCCACAAGATTTCACAAAGTAGCGACGACCGCATCGCGAGAAAAACCCTTATTTCTTCGAATGGGGTCGGTGCCGTCAACGCCGCGCAAGAGTGGCACATTCTCTCCGGAGACGGCGGAGTATCTGATCGGAACTTTAGTCGGTAGCCAGCCCTTCCCTCTCTCGTCAGAGTTCTGGCAGAAATTGCTGGAGCTTCCTCTCAATGTCCAATGGCCGGCTCAACGTGTCCAACAAGCTTGCGAGCTATTAGGTTTGCCATATTCTAATTACTTTCTTTGGTCGTCGTTTTTAGGCTTAGAATGGTAATGCTTTGAAGGAGAGGTTTCAATTGTTTAATTCGTGGTACGTACTATTGGTTAATGGCTCAGAATGTTGAAGGGGTACGGCTTTCCTATCTCGAAATTATGACAATGTCAAGAACTTCATAATGGCGATTATATTTTCTAAAGAAATTGGGTTTTTAATTGAAGTAATTCTTAATGATTTATAGTTTGACTCTGTTTTAAATTTTAGTTTATGTTATGATTTGTTAATTGATGTATCGACTGTTTAGGAGAGTGATTTTTTCCCCGTGGCAAGATCTTGTTTTGAACACTTGGTTATCAGTTTTCTCCTAATTGTTTTGCAGCCAAAAACAATTGTCACACCAGACATCTCGCTAAGATTTTGTTCCATCTAGCTCGCTGCTTGCAAGAGTCCGTGTCTTCTTCTGGTGTATCGCCCTTGGTCTATGAAAAAGCTGTTAATGCAGTGTACTTCAGTTCAATATTTTTAAAGTACTTGATTGAAAGTGTCCAAGGGGATATCCAGTTATACCTGTCTCTTGAAGATGATGAGGCTGTACCGAAGGATGTTTTGAGAGGTATGTACGATACGACTCTTTGTTTCAGATATACAATTAAACCGTGCAACGTAGCATTGAAATTATATTGAACTCAAGATTCGTTAGTAAGCTGACTTAATTTTGATTCCTACTGAGTGAGAAATATTGGGTTCAATGTCCACTTATTATGTTTGATGTGACATAAACATGGGTTTTAATCGGAACTTCCTTACTTTTATTGGATTTCTGAATTATGTCATAGATATAACCCCTTTCAAGACTTTTTTGGTTTTTATGTGTGTATTTCCAGTATTATTCAAATCTCTTAATTGTTTTTAAATTTTTATTTTAATACAGATCAAACAATTGAAAATTTTGTTATGCGGAATGTGCTGAACTTTATAGCATCAGTAGAAGTGAGGTATATCATTACCCATGAATAATTTAACGTGCTAATTCTTGTTGAGTTATTGAGTAAAAGCTATTTGTCCTGACAATTTAATATTACAATTATAGTCCAGACACATTTCTCCTACACCTAGAGCTGCTTAATTTCATGATTATTGCAATGTCAACTCAGCTTCTCTGCGGGTCATCCCCTGGGCCCAATGATGTGAACCCCTTTCTTGATGCAGCAATGGCTCAGGTTAAAACTTGATATTTTAACATCAAACTTCAGTTGTTGAGTTATTGTGTATTAGCAGATAGATTGTAAACATCTATGCTTGTGGTTTTTGCAGGACAGCTCTCTGATTGGTTCAGTTGTTCGCAGATTGCTTCTAAACTTCATGATGCGTTCTGATGTTCCATTTAATAGGGCAACTTATTCCATCTTATCTGATGGAAGTCAGAGTAGCGTGCTACAGAGAGTTGGTTCTGCAGCTGGTATGATGACTGTAGATACTTTTCTTTTTAGTATTTATGGATTCTTTGAAGTCAAATAAGCATTTTGAATATAATTAATATAATGGCTCAAAGATTATTTTGTGAAGTTTTGAAACTTACTGATATGTTGTTTTTTGTACTTTTACCTTGCAGCAAATATTGTTTTATTTCCATTTAGTTATTTGGTCAGTTCGAGTGGTGAAGGATCGAAAGGTCCTATTGCAGATATCAGTATTCACGTGCTGCTTGTTCTCGTTCATTATCACAAATGTGTCATGAGTGACGACTATGCAAATAACAAATCTTCGACGTCAGATTTTTTACTCAAAGAAAATTCTCACTTCTCTGAAAATCCTTACTGCAAGGCATTGGAACATGCAATTGATTGTGAATGTAATGTATTTTTCATATCTATTCATGTTATTTTAATTATTAAGGATGCTAGCAATTTTTTTATCAGACCTTTAAATGCAGTGGATCGACTAGACATTGAGGGCAATGCGCATAGTGCTCAAAACATAAAGCTTCCCTTTGCTTTGTTGTTTGATACACTTGGGATGTGAGTTTCTTGCTCTGGTAGTTTTTGACAATTAACATACTACATTCATTTCATGCTTAGCTATGATTTTAATCGAGTCCATCTCTGCAAAGTATGGTAGTACAATCTGCATGTTTGTAAACTGTTTCTTATCATGATAAGTCAAAACTTCTGCATCTCAAGTGTCATATAATTAGAATGTGTGCCGTCCATAACTCTTATTATGACATTTAGAGAACTTCTTTCTTACACTCTATTCACCAATTGGTTCTTACATCGAAGAAAGAGAAGGAAAAGCTAAAATAAACTAGAAATAAGAATTAAATCCATATTCCCCTCACCCGCCATCATGTTTGGTCTTCAATTAGCTACTAATTTTTTTGTCTTGCATGTTTCTAGCATATGTGTATAATATACACATAGAGCAATGCATTTATAATAAAGAATCATACAAAAAATATGGCTTAAGCTCACATACAAATGATATTATAACTGAAAATATCTAAAGATATCTTAATAATATCTAACACTCCCCTTCAAGTTGATACATATAAATCATACGTACCAAGCTTGTTACAAATATAATCAATTCTAGGTTCTTGTAAAGACTTAATAAAAATATCTACTAATTGATGATTTGAGTTGACAAACTCAATCTTGATCTCTCCAAATATAATCTTTTCTCGAATGAAATGACAATCAATTTTAATATATGGTCCTTTCATGAAAAATGAGATTAGAACTAATATGAGGAGTAGCCTGATTGTCACATATAAGTGTCATTTGAGTGACATCTCCAAATTATAACTATTTAAGTAATTGTTTAAGCCAAATAAGTTTACAAGTGGCTAAGACCATAACTTTATATTTTTCTTATGCATTAGATCTGACCCCAACATTTTGTTAATTGCTCTTCCAAGTGTCGAATCTCTAGTCAATGTAGGATTTCTAACACTACTTTGCGTACCTAATAATTCGTTGTCTGAGGCTCTTGTGCCTTGTGGTATGATGTTCAGTTTTTTAACGTTGGTCATTTACAATCCTTGCTTCTAGATATTGCAAGGTTTCTCAGAGTTGTCACTCTGGACACTTTATTAAATGTACTAGTTGTACATATATAGTGTCATACATTCATAGTAGTTGCAATTTATTATTTTTGGATTTTTTCCATTAGTTTATTTTTGAAACTTTTCATTGTTTATTCCTCCACAGATGCTTAGCTGATGAGGCAGCTGTCCTACTGCTTTACTCGTTGTTGCAAGGGAATTCTGCCTTTTTGGAGTATGTATTGGTGCGGACAGATCTGGATACATTGGTATGAAGCAGCAAATTTAAGTTTCTCCTGTGAAGCAATTGGGAAAGAATTAATTATTTATATATGTAAAAGTCAGGAAGAACTTCTGATAAAGCATTGTTGAGGATTATTGCTTTTTAAAACGTGTATTTACTTGATTATCGTCTGATATATTAACAACCTGCTAATACTGTAGAATGACAGAAGAAGAGCCTTATTCTAATACCTGTTTATCTTATGAAATTAACAGTTAATGCCAATTCTGGAAGCTTTGTACAATGCTTCTACAAGGACGGCTAATCAAATTTACATGTTGCTAATTATTCTTCTCATACTCAGTCAAGATTCTTCTTTTAATGCGAGCATTCATAAGCTGGTAAAAGTTGTTTGGCATTAGATTTTGTTCTAAAAATGTGTGGACTGTGCTACTTGCTAACGTGGTATATGAATGGACAGATATTGACTGGTGTCCCATGGTACAAAGAACGCCTTCTCCATCAGACATCTCTTGGTTCTTTCATGGTCATAATTCTTATCAGAACTGTACAGTATAATTTGTCAAAACTCCGGGTATACATCTTAAACACAGATATACTGTCAATTTATTTCATGATTATTTAATTCAGACATGCATATATTGTATGAAAAAAATACCTAATATATTGGCCAATTAATATGGTTATTACCGAGATATTTGTCACTGTTCTGAGTTTGTATGAATTATGTCTTTATTAGTTGAATATGTAAAGTGATTGATGCTATTAATTGTAATGTTTCTCTTTTATGTGAAATACTTCATTCCATCATAGTTGAATTATGGATACTTTACCTCATGTTGATAACGGGATTTGTTTCTGCTGAGGAATTGCACTGGACTTGGACATGTATTTATACCATTCACCCAAAGAAATTAGAACAACCCCTTTGAAATTCTAATGTATATTTGGGGAGGGCATCCATTGATATTTTCCTTTACTATCATTGTGAACTCATATTCAACAAATATTACACCTGAAAGTCTCTATCCCGGTTATATAATTTCCACTCAAGTACGTGAATTATAAGTTGCATTTGTTGAATTGGCACTATTATCTTTAGTTAGTCTGAGAAAATAGCATATTTGGACATTGTGTATTAAAAGTAGTATTCGTGAATAAAACCAGTATTTTTGAGGACAGACATTAAGTTTACAACTGTACAGGCCTGGGATTGAGACTCCAAAATCATTGAAATATGTTAGCTAATGTCTATTGAAGGCCATGAGGACATACATCGGTAGCGTTTGTATATTTCCATCTAGGAAGTGCTTTTTATCCTTGTCTTCCTATGTAGTTTACGTTCATAAAACTAATAAAATTGTTTGTTTTATTTATATATATATCTCCTCCGATCATTCTGTTTTATGTTGAATTACGATAGGATGTCTATCTCCAAACAACATGTTTGGCAACCTTGGCAAACATGGCACCTCATGTTCATCGTTTGAGTGCATATGCATCTCAGAGACTAGTCAGCCTTTTTGACATGCTTTCACGCAAGTATGTCACTCTTTTGTTGGCCTTGATAATCTTCCATTCTCAATTTTGGAACATTGTAAGGTGTGGTTTAAAATGAGATCAAATATTTGCTTCTTAACAGGTATAACAAATTAGCTGAACACAAAGATAATAAACTGCACACAACAAAAGGTAACTCATTTGAAGGAAACAACCTTGTGGAAGATATGGTATGTACTGCCTTCGTGTTTTTGTGATTCTACTGATTACAAACTTAGATTATTCCTTTTTCTAAATTATCTAATCTGTTTGTGCAGTCAACTGAATTGCACATTTACACTGACTTCTTGAGGCTTGTACTAGAAATAATAAATGCAATCCTGACTTATGCCCTGCCTCGGAATCCTGAGGTAGATTATTTTTATTTGATTGACTGAGAAGACATATAATGTCTATTTTTGATCTAGTTTGCAGTATCTGTAATTTAGATTATAACCTTATACATCCATCTTACTGATTTCTTACGTGACCGGGACAGGTAGTATATGCAATAATGCACAGGCAGGAAGTCTTTCTGCCATTCAAGAATCATCCACGCTTCAATGAACTGATTGATAACATTTATACTGTACGTGTTATTTGTTATACCTAAATGAAAGTTACAAGAATCATCCACCCTTTTGAAATCTTGTAACTCTTGAAGGAGCAAGTTTTGTTATATCTTTAGTCACATAAATGAAGAATGTCTTTGTATAGTAAATCATGTTTCTCAGGTGTTTGAAAAATGTATCTATTAAATATTTACAGGTATTAGATTTTTTCAATAGTCATATGGATGCTCAAAGAGAGAACGGTGACTGGTCTGTCAATGAAGTGCTTCAAGTCATAACTGTCAATTGTCGTTCTTGGAGGGGTGATGGAATGAAGGTAAGATGGAATATGGATTTGTGATTTGTGATTTGCTTTCTGTGAGGAAATATCATTAGGTGGATTATTGTCTTACTTTTCTGAGGTTGTATCTTTTTTTGGCAGATGTTTACTCAACTGCGCTTCACATATGAACAAGAGAGTCATCCAGAGGAGTTTTTTATTCCGTATGTCTGGCAGCTAGTGCTATCCCATTGGTATGACTCTTGAAGCATTTTATTCACGTTGTCTGAAGGCTATTCATTATTATTTTACTCAGTTATTTTGTTGGTTTAGTTTCATTTCGTCCTGCTTTTAATTTGCATGTGCTTGCTCATTAAGTAGCAAACCTTGATAATCTTTATGCATTGAGACTTGAAAAACACTAGCTCCAGGAATTGCTGTAGTATCTAGGTAATCATTATGCATTGAGACTTGAAAAAACGCTAGCTCCTCGAATTAATTGTATTATCTATTTTATTTTTTATCTTAACTTTTTTGTCAATCGTTTTCTCCCATGTTCTTTTTCCCATTGTGCATGCACTAATGCAAACGATGTGTCCTCTTCAGTGGATTCTCATTCAATACAGGAGCCATAAATTTGTTTCCAGTTGATCTACAAACGGAAGTATGTATCTGAACCTCTCTGCTTTTTTTGTTATTGTCTATGCGTACATACAACATCAAACATTACATTTTCTTTCTTTCATAGGTGGCAACCTTACTTTAGCTTTTGTTTATTATGTTGCTTTTTTTTTTATGATGGATTAATGGCTACCATCATTGTCATTCTTACATCCCATCTGTGTAGAGCACAGTGGGAGACACATTTATTTATTTAGTACAAAACCAAGGTAGTACCCGGCGGACACAAGTTGAATCATACCGTTATATTTGACGTATGAAACACGTAATTAAAGGGCGATAGATCTGCTTCCCACCTTCTGTCTTATAGCATTTTCCTGTGTAATGTAGTGTTAGGTCAACATCAGTTTATTGTAGTATGGACTTAATTTCATTTGTATTGGATGCGACACTTCTTTCTTCTATTGTTTTGGTCTTTGACTTGTAATGATTTGCAGGGATTTGAGAATGGGGTGGTGGGAAGCACCCTGCAAAATGGTGATTTTGACAAGCCTGAATATCAGCTTGATCCATAACGGGGGGGTTTACAAACGTGGCCGAAGATACAGTTTCTATTGGTGAATATTTGTACATACGCAATAGATACAATTTCTGAAAAAAGAAGAAAACTACCGAGATGTGTATTGTTCTCATTCTTTTCTGTTCATAAATTTGAGTGTAGAGATTCATTCCCGTAGATGAAGTTCAGATATCGTGTAATTAATAAGGGGGTGACACTAATATATCCATGTCATATCATAAGTTTTTTGGGCTGTGCTCACTTCCTTGTGCTTCGGTACCTAACTCCATTTTTCATCTTGGAACTCTCGTTTTGTATTGCCTCTTTACTTTATGTGTCAGCATAATAACCAGGTCTGTATCATTCATAAACATTGTTTTAATTGAATAATAATGAAATTTTGCGTAATAATTATGATATGTTTGTTTTTCAATTATGCCTTTTTCTAATATTGTTATATATTCTGAATAGAGCAGTTATTATAATAATTATTGTAGCATTTTTTAAGTTGTAATATATTTCTTTGAAAATATTTTTTATACTTGAACAAACGGATGCTGGTTTAATTAATGTAATGTACATTGGGGTACTCTCGAGTGAGATTTGTTTATTGGAATCCTTGCAATGTAATGATGATGTTTACCACATTCTACCTTTAAAATAGAAACCTGTGAAAGAATTCAAAAGGAAAATATAAATTACCAGTACTTTCTACAATTGTGATAGACATTAACTTGAAACAATTGTATAAATAAACTTCTTTACTTTTATTGTCCTATGTCGGAAAATATGTTTGCTTTTCTTTAAATCAGTTTTTGAAATACGGAAAACCACTCGCAATACTGCACTTTCTCTTTATTCCAACATTTTGGCATAGTTATTCAACTTGTCTCTGCACGAGGTAAGTTTGCCATCAAACTTTTTTTTTTTCCGGTTTATAAATTTATTAAATTATTTTATTGAAGAAAGACTTAAACAAAACACTATTAGCACCATACCAACTAGCTGGGCTTGTGTGTCGTGTTTTCATATTCTCCGTTGTTTCATGTGGCTAGTAATTTAGGGTTGCGGTAGTTCTATGGTGTGGGAATCAATAGACATTTGAACCGTATAATATACACTTAAACTACTCTTCAGTTCTATTACTCTATTTATATAATGCTTTTTCTTTTTTGAAAAGGTGTTCAAAGGTTCAGAATCTTTCCAAGATATATGTTAGATCAGAAAAATCATGTTCTAAAATACTTGTATTTTAATTTTGATGATAATATTGTTGTTAATTTATAGTCACTGTCGTTATTACTGACTTTACTTTAAACTTTAGAACAAATTTCTTTACTTCTATTATACCATTCACCACCTAGCTATTTGTTTTCCAATACGAACTGCAATATAGTTAACGGATAAGAATATAGAGCAAGAACGCCTTTTCTCATACTTCAATTTTGATTATTGAAAAACTGAAACACTGCGTCTATCCTGCATAATTAACTCTGCTCAGTGAAGAGGCTTCGTTTAAGCTTTAAACGCGATAGTTAACTCGATGATTACAGGTTCCTAAGAACAATTCGAGGACATGAAATTTGTTTATGATTAATGATATATAGATTAAGAAGACACAATTACACATAGATTGGTCTCTCTAACCATGAACGATTATTAGACCATTTCTGTGAGTTACTGTAATAATATTTACACCAGGGTACCTCCCTTGACATACTCGGTAAAAGCCAGCGCAATCAAACCCAACATAGCAAACCTCCCATTCCACAGTTCTGCATCAGAGGACATGAACCCTTTTGATTTTGACTCCACACTCACCCCTTGGAACAGTGGAACCAATGAAGCAAGTGTAAGGACCACACTTGTCCCCAGGAACCATGAAATGCCACCGTTCGATATTTGTTCGAACACACCCTGCCCTTTGGCTACTTCCACTGCCATTGCAGCTACAAACCCAATCATGGCAAGCCTTCCATTGATCCTCTCTGGTGCTGGCCCACTGAATGCCAACACATCTGAGAACTTCGTGCTCACCTTTGGTGAGACCTTTGGTGAGGCAGTAGTGGCTGGTTGTTTCATAGGTTCTGCTGATGCTGGTGGTGTAACTGGGGCTGCTGGCTCACTCTGTTGTTCTTCCTGCATTCATAACAAAAGAAAAATAATAGTTAATAACATGTTGTAGTTCCTTAATGTTAGGGAACAGTTCAAATAACATTACAACATGAAAAAAAAAAAAAAACATCATCTATACTATGATATCTGAAACTGTGTGAAATCCACTACCTCAGCCATGGACCTGACTCTCAGGCTAACATTCCTTCTCAAATACATCGCAGGAATACCAAAATGGTTCACCCTAGATCTGGTGGACATGCCCATCATAGGGTTTGCAAGGATTGATTGCATGGCGTAAGATGAGGCAGCCATAGATGAACCGGTTTAGTGACAAAGTTTCAATGTACACACAATGTCACAAATGCTAGACCCGAGGACTGATAATAAAGAAGCTTTTGTTGTCACCTAAACACTTAGAATTAAAGAGGATAACTTGATGAACTACACTTCACTGGTGAAGAAGTGAAGAAGAAGGGTGTTTAAATAGAATTAGAGGGCAAGTATTGTGGTGGATATTTGGGTTCCACGTCATGTGTATCTAGGTCCTAAAGGTCATTGGTTCACGTGGGTTCAACTGTCCACACATGGCTCAAGTTGGAGACGTGGCTCTCACTACAACCACAAAGAAACACTAGGTCAATATCAGGTTTTTCCGCTTTTTGATGCTCCAACACTTCAGTTTTTGTTACCGCTTCTTGTTTGGTGAGACCTAGAACATTCTACACACATCTACGTAATAAATAACCGGTTACTAATTCCTTCAAAACATGTTTTTCTTTTCTTGTGGGATGAGACTTTTTTACTACACCAATTATCTTACACCATGTAATTCATAATCATTAATTAAATTTAAACAATTTCATTTCCATTTATCCAAAAATATTTAACATAATAATACACTGTTATTGCTCTTACCAAATGTTTTATGTAATTACATATTTTATCGTGTAGCTATTATCATTTTATTCAATTTTGTATAGTGTGGACACGTTAAATGTGATGTGTCACGAAAAAATAAAATAAAATAACATATGTTTTTTTAATAATATAATGTTAAAGGTATTTTAATTTTTTTCTGTGATACAACAATAAATATATATATATATATATATATATATATATATATATATATATATATATATATAATAGAGTTTTAAAAAAATTAGAAAATAGAATGATAAACTATGTAAAATAATTTAATGGTAAATTTAAAAAATAATAGTGATGAAATAATGAGATGTGAGATTAAGCAGTGTTGAGGGAGGAACGTAAGCGTAATTGATTGAAGTTTGATGCAATTAAGATGACATGCCTTCTAAGAATTTGATTGGACCTAACACTTTGAAGTTGTGGATGAAGTGTAAGATTAGTTTACAGGATTTTATCCCGATTACGCCTACATATATTTAAATAAAATAGTTTTTTATATTTAAATCTCGATGTAGTAAATTGGTTTGACGGTAGTAAAATTTTCATTCAGTCACAGGCAGTTTCTTTCTACACCTCCATAATTTTTTTCTGCATCTCCATCACACTCAAAAGTTCCAAATTTACTTTCTTTTCATTTTGAGTTCCAGAACACACCAGCTGAAAATGTTCCGGAATCCACGTGTAAATATGAAATTATATCTAAGTCCAGAATAATCGATAAACTTGCACAAATTACTTTGTTTAAGGGGAAGAGAAAAAAATCATCAATTCTCTCATGTCAGAATTTTATTGTGATAAGCATAATTGATGAATACAAGTACAACATTATATCATGACAGAATTTCACGGTTCCTCTCAGCACAATTACTTGGGTGGTGTAGTTGCAAACTTCCAAGTGTAGTTGCTTAACATACCATACTCTCGTGTCCCAGCAACTTCATAATCAGGAACTGCTTCAGAAATTTCCCTCAGATCCTCATCTGTAAGCTTAACATTCAGAGATCCAACGTTGTTTTCAAAGTTCTTCAGTTTAGTAGTCCCTGATAGCATCAAAGAATACACGATAAAAGCACTTGGTCATTGGAATTAATCTACAAATTCTCATGCTTACAATAGCTACATATTTCATGAACAAGATCTAGATATCATGTTATTTTTCTCCTTCTTCAGGAGCGGTAATTTTTTCAGTGGCATAATTTGTTAAGCACGTATGACAAAAGAAAAGTAAGAAAATGGAGAGTAAAATTAGATAGTAAGGAACTCATCAAACATGTGGAAATGAAAGTGTTTCTAAATGTAATAAAGACATACCAGGTATAGGGATTAAGTCATTTCCCTGATGGAGAAGCCATGCTAAGGCTAATTGTGAAGGAGTGCATGCATGCTTAGAAGCCAAGTCATCAAGGCGCTTATAGAAAAGCTTGTTCTTCTCCAAATTTTCTCCAGTGAACCTGGGATGCATAGTCTGTCACAGAAAAATATAGCAACTTTCAATAGACAGTGACAGCAGAAATAGAAATAACTCAAGTAGATTAAACTTTCCTTGGTGTTATTTTCTTAACCATCACAACACGAAAAAGCTTCAACTTCATGCAAACATGAAAATTACTACTTAGTCATTAGCTGCATACCAGCAGGCTCTGACTAGGCAGGGTCTCCACCACTGCCTTTCCTGCAAAAAAGCCACGGCCAAGAGGGCTATATGCTACAATTCCTATCCCAAGTTCTCTGCAAATACAAAATGCATCATAGTTAGACATTAGACAACAACCAAAATTCTGAGATATTTTTTAGATAATGCAAGTTAAAAACAGAACTGAAAGAGCTAGATAGGAAACACATCACATTAAAACTCAAGAAAATTGTATAATTTGTAGTCAGAAAATTCCTACTTTAATACCTGCAGAGTGGAATTATTTCTTCTTCAATGTCACGGGACCACAAGGAATACTCCATTTGCAAAGCAGTGATAGGATGAACAGCATGAGCTCTCCTTATAGTGTCAGCATTAGCCTCGGACAACCCAATATATTTTATCTTTCCTTCATTTACCAGCTGTTTCAGCTCTCCCATCTTCCATGCAGAGTTCAATGTTAAAACACATACTTAATCATCCACAATTTAAAAGTGTTGAAAATTGGAATGGTATACATAACTAACAGGAGAGGAAAAGCATTCAAAGCTTACAGTGTCTTCAATTGGCACAGAAGTATCAACTCTGTGTTGATAGTATAAATCAATATGGTCCACATCAAGCCGCTTGAGACTGGCTTCACAGCATTGTCGCACATATTCAGGGGTACCCTTTACCCCGAAAACCAACCCTTCAGATACAGTAACACCAAATTTTGTAGCCAACTGGACTTCTTCTCGGGGAAGTTGTTTCAAAGCCTGCTTACAGTATTAAAGACACTTTTAATTATATTATGATCAAATTCTACTAGATAAGAATGATCCATCGCCTTACATACACAGCTTAGCAAATTTACAATATTTTAATGTATGAAATTTGCCTACAAAATGGAAACTAAACTACTGTATTGAAAATAAAAGGAACTAATTAGTTGGATAATGTATTACCTTGCCAACCATGATTTCGTTATCATGATTATCTCCATAAAGATCCGATGTATCGAAGAAGGTGACACCCTTATTGAATATTTCTTTAATGATTGAACACCCTTCTTCATGTGAGAGGGGAGCATTATAAATTCCAGATAATCCTCCACATCCAAATCCCAGCCTAGAAACCTGCATTCAACAAATGAATATACATAGCAGGTTCTGCTTTTAGCACAACTATTGAATCAAGGACCAGGTCTGCTGAAACGTGAGAAAAAGGACCTGAAATGTTAAATGTGTGCATCCCTAAATTTCTATCAAAACTTATGTTCTACAAACTAACATAGTACTAACTCTCTAATCTGTTAACTCTAAAATAATCTAAATCGCTATAGTCAATCAACATTACCGCTATCATGATTCTTTATTCCAAGCATATGTTGGCCCGAGATGAAACACTATCAAGACTCTTACTCTGGGAGATAATCTATACCAAGGGGCAAAGTTTTGAAAAACAGCATGTGACTAAGATTTCGGTCACAGCACCAAGGTTTTTGGACTCTTTTCAATAGTATTGAAACCCTAATCATATTGAAATCGTAGTTACTGTCTCATCAATCTCATTTATCTGTAATTTATCAATATCAAGGATTGTAACAAAACTGCAGCAACGGCTGCAGTTAAAAACCCTGTTTAAGGTATACCAACCAACTGCATTTCTATGAAGAAGCAGGAAAAGTTACCAAAATGCCAAGAACACCTCCCAACAGAAAATAAAATTATGATGCCACAGTTGAGTAAGAGCAGATGAATTTATGACAATAGTATCGATAAGCAGCTACAGCATAAGAGGAGATTTGATAATTCATTTAAATAATATTTTCCACAAATCACGCATTGGAATGATGTCATTTGTTTTCTTTCAAAATAATCCCTTGAATTGATGATCATGAAAACAGACAATTCTGCAGAGATCGACAAAAACAAGCATATGATGAGAATAGAAGGTACTAAAAATGGCAGAATATATGATCATCGTAGAATTGATGATCATGAGTTAATTCAATTCATCATAAGAACTACTTCTGATGATGAACGCAACAGTTAATAACAGTACAAGTATTTACCTCTAAGCCCTGGCTACCCAGTTTAACTCTTTGGACTTGCATCTGTGCCTTCTCCATTTTCTCAATGCCTTTGAATGCAAAGTTAAGACTTTGAAACAGAATAATGTTCAACAAAAGAAGAAATATAGTGCATGCTGTAATGTCGAAAATTTTCCATTAGTTGGTAAAGTGTTCCATCTCTGTACATATCACTACCAACCCAAACTTTTTTTTTGTTTAAAAATCTCCTAAACATGTTCCCACCGCACCAAAGTATAAATTAATTATTTGATAGCATATGTGAGCTTGCTTTTAGCATTGAGGAGTTGTTTCTCCAAGATTATTTATTAATTATTTGAAAAAAAGAAGTAAGCAAGTAGACTCAGAATTTATAGTCTGGAAACAATCACAGTGTAAGACAAAAGAATAGGCAAAAAGTAAGAAAATTGATAGTGGAATCATCTCAGCTCTATATAAGAACAAACATCTTTATAGACATGAAAAAAAATACAAATCTGTTCCAATCTTAGGTTCTTCAGAATATAATCTAATTTAAATGATCAATATTGAAATCATAGTTCAATATACTTTAAGTACAAACACCAAAATTAAAGAGAAAAAGCTTATATTTCTGTAAAAAGTAACATAAATAAAACATGATTTCATATCCACGTATTCATGCAGTTATAAACATTTGCAAGAGAAGCAATAATTAAAAGATATTTAAAAGAACATGCATTCAATCTTCAACATTTTTTAAGAACTTTAAACTTTTTAATGTAATTTTTAAAATAATTTAAATATTAAAACATCATATAACCTATTACAAAATCATTACTTGTGTTGTGTTAAGCTATTTATATTTTCAAACTATACAAGAAAACGAAAACAATAATTTCAAAGTCCAAATTTTACATTTATGTTTTTATTTTTTATTTTTTGTTTTTAAAGATTTTTTCTCTCTCTTCATTCGGCCAGATTTAAACTCAGTTTCAATATAATTAAAGTTTGTAATTTGAATGCATAGATTACATTATAATTTTGGTAAAAAGGTAAGTATATAACTCTTTATAGTTATTAGTATTTTAAAATTTGTCATTGGAAATATAAAAATCACAAGTAACATATAATAAGAAAATAAAATATATATTTTTGGGGTACTTAAGAAAATTATGTCTATGTTTATACTATTTTATATAAAAATTTAGAGACTCAAAGTATATTTAATTTAGAAAATATATAAATTAAATAAAATGATATTAAGTTATAAATTAAAAGAAAGAAACGTGTATGATTGACCATTGGCTTTTTTTTGTCATTTTTGGTGTTTAATGTTGATTTGTGTTTTATTTAATATATCGCTTATGATTAAAAAAAATCTTTTTACTAATTGAAAGGTGGATTCTAAGATAAACTTTAAAAGAGAAAGGATTACAGTATCATTTTTCAAAATATATATTATCGTTCTTTTATTACTAAAATATGTATTTTAATTTATAAATTAAGAGTAACTTAAGATAATGACATATATATATATATATATATATATATATATATTGTATTTATTATATAATATTTTATATTAATTAGTTTCATTATAAATAGTAAGAAATTAAATTTTAAATTGTATAATACATATAAACATATTTATTATGTATATTCCAATGAATTAAACTGCCAATTTTGAATTGATTTATACAATTTTTGCTTGTTGACACTGATTAGTAAGAAATTTATCTTCATGTTTTTAGTCGAATTAAAATGTAACATTTTAGAGGTGATTCATATTTTCCTTAAATTTAAAAGTATCGCGATTAATTTTTTTATCATAAGGAAGTTTTCTGAACTATTTAATTTTTTATTTTACTATTAATATATATTTTTTTATTAAAAAATTAATTAATATATATTTTGACTAATATAAAAAATAATAATTGGAATTTTAAAATATTATTTAAACTAAAAAAACGGAACATGTACAGTATATATATTTTTTGGGTTGGATGTGTGCCATATAGCACCTGCTCCGTTCTCTGATTGGCTAGTGCACGTACGCAGTTTACACGTCAGCTCTTTAAACGACGGCTCCATCAACCATAGGGCGCCGTTTTGTGGTGTTGCATTCGCCGAGGAAGAAAGGAGAAAGAAGCAAGCTTCGCCAGAGGGTGTCACAGTCTATCTTTAAGATCTGAAAGCGCCTCTTACTTCCCCGCAACCAAAAATTCATTTACTTTCAATTCTTTGCTTTCAAAATAATAAAACCCTAAGAGAGGGGTGCAAACACAATGAGAAGCGCAAAGATGTGGACGGTTTTGATGTGTTTGATTATGAGCTTATTCACTCGCACTGAATCGCTGTCTGTGACGGTGAACGACGTCGAGTGCGTCTACGAGTACGTGCTTTACGAGGGCGACACCGTTTCCGGGAATTTTGTTGTCGTCGACCACGACATTTTCTGGAGTTCCGATCACCCCGGCATTGATCTCGAGGTCAGTGCCAATTGTTTCAATTGCCCTAATTGCTTGCCAATTGCTTCAATTTTTGTCGTCAGGTTTTAATTTTTGGGGCTTGGTGATAGTTGACATTTTTATTTTCTAGAGGGATTTTGTTATATCTTTATTAAGAAGATCGATTATGATGCATGTATGTACATAATTACCAATCCTAGTTAAATCAGCATGCTTGCAGGAGATATGGACAACATTCAGTGGTAGTTTTGCTCTTGCTTTTTCTACTTTTGTCCACTAGGAATTGGAGTTTTATGATAAAATTGTGGAACTTTAATGTAGGCCTTCATCTATTATCGAGGTCAAACACCCATTCTATTGAGAAAATAGCTCTAAAACCACCTATGAAATTGTATATAAATTTTACATGGGGTATATGTTCCTTTTTGTCCAGGCTTCAGAAAGTCAATTTTCTCTTCTGTTTTTTTTCAATAAAAATCACTCATTTCACTTCACTGAAAGTTTATGACTGATATCTGTTGAGGCACAAATTAAATTTTGCAAAACTTTAAAAGAAACAGGTCCTGACTTGGAATCTGAAAATCATTCTCCATTCCCTTCTTGATGTGCTTATGCCGAAGTCGGGTTGCAAATTGAAAGGCCGAAAATGGTGACTGGGGGAAGGGATTACCTTTATTTTCTACACATAATTAGATTTAAGCTCAGGTATTGTACACGTTTTGTTTACACTGGAGTTTGGGACCTTGAGGCCCTTTGATGTTTGAATGAGTACATCGTTATAAGTTGTGGAACACTCTGGTTGGTAAGCTCTGCATGATGGAGCAGTATTGCATAAAATCTCTCTGTGCTGATGTGAAGTATATGATTTAGTTGTGGCTTTGCTGTAATTACTCGTCAGATCACCTATCCAGAAATCGTAAATTTTTTTGTAACTTTAGTTTAGTAGATATCCTAATTTTGTTGTTATCATGCAGGTGACATCCCCCGGTGGGAATACTGTCAAAAGTATAAAGGGAACCTCTGGTGACAAGTTTGATTTTAAGGCCCCAACACATGGAATGTATAAATTTTGTTTCCATAACCCATACTCAACACCTGAGACAGTCTCTTTCTACATCCATGTTGGTCACATTCCCTCTGAGCATGACCTTGCCAAAGATGGTACGTACTGTGTAAGAGGGTTTTCTTAGTAGATTCTACTATCCCACTTCATAAATTATAAGTTTATGTGTTAATCATACAACTTTTAATATGTAGTATATACATGAGGTACTTCTTGATGTTTATGAAGAATGGTCCAAGTGTTCCTTTATTTGTTCTATTTGTTGATTATCAAACTTTCATTTAACTTTTATGGTTTGCAGAGCATTTGGACCCAATTAATGTTAAAATTGCTGAACTCAGAGAAGCACTAGAGTCTGTTACTGCTGAACAAAAGTACTTGAAAGCTCGTGATGCAAGGCATCGTCATAGTAAGTTTTTTTTTTTTTTTTTTTTTATGAGCTGGCATGATGCAAGCCACTGTTCTAGTTTGGGAATTTTGATCTAGTAGTTGTGATATTATATTTGCAATATATATGGGCATTTGTAGAACTTATGCAGTGTGGAAACATTATTTTCCTAAGCCTCTTCATAGCAGGGATGATTCCCAGACGTTCAGTATCTTTACCTTTTATTGATTTTGAGATTAGCGGCAATTGCTGCTAATGAAGACCATCTCTATTTAAGTTATCCTGGTACTCATTCAGTCATTTTAATTGTAAAGTGCTAGAGGTTTCAGCCAAAATGAAGCCTACTTGTGCCAGATCCTATTGGCGTGTTTGTGAAGTTTCTAAAACTTTTTGACCAATGAAATGTTCAGATTGTGTTTTCATATTCTGAAAGTATGACAAACCATACCTAAGTAGCGTAGTAACAAGCTGCCATTCAGACTTCTGCTAGAAAGGGATATTTTTAGGGTTATTCCTGTCTATTACAGTTCTGGTAAGATGTAGCGTTATATTCTTGGTGTTTATTTTCATATTTTATAAACAATCTGAACATTTTCTGTGAGGATAAAAACAGTTCAAACATTGATGGATATAAGAACCAGCTTGTTTGAACAGCATATTGTTGTATGTTATTGGCTTAAAACACTAATGTTATATCTGATGCTTGTATATCCTGGTGTTGTCACTCGTGGATATATCTTATCTCCTTTGTGTCCTATTAAGAAAAAATAGTTACGAACATAATACCAACTTCCACTGACTCAGCCCTCTTTGTTTGTAGCGAACGAGAGCACGCGGAAGCGTGTTGTATTCTACACAGTAGGAGAGTATTTTCTCTTGGCCGCTGTTAGTGCTCTGCAAGTCCTATACATCAGGCGCCTTTTCAGCAAGTCGGTGGCATACAACCGTGTTTGAGTTCCCTTCATTATTAACCTTATGCTTTCCTTCGTTAGCATCAGTATTAGGTTCACATGTGCTCTCTATTTAAAAGTATGATTTCTTGGTGAACACTTTTTTTACAGAAACACGACCTGTATTTTGATACCCAACAAGATTTTTAAATTCCTTAGTTTGAATATCAATGGATTGACAGAAATTAAACCATGTGAGAATCAATACTAAGTTTGTAAAATGGTAATCTATAAGTTCTCAAACGTTTGCTGCAAACATGAAGTACAATCCTAGTAAGACAATTTTTGTAACTCAAAACCTATACTGCTTATTTTGAGGCGTTTAAGGATTTAGTGTTTGGATGAGTGGTGAAATATAGAGAAAAGAAAGAGAATAACATAATAGGAATGATAGAAATACAGAGAAATAGAATAGAAAAGATATTTTATTTGATTGGATAAAAATGGGATGGAACAAAGCAAAAGAACTTCTCTCTACCTGTTTGGATGAACAAAAAAATTAGAATTTAGAAATAAAAAATGAATTAAATTAAAATTATTTTATTATGGTTAAACAATATATTTTAATATGATATTTTTCTTAGCATAAATTTATTTATTATTTTAAAAATATATTATAGCTAAAATAGAGTAAAAATCATAATCAGTTTTCTTTAATTTCATTAGTTGGGAATCCTTTTTGTTGGCTTTCATGAATAAAATTTGCTTGTTTTATTTTTCTTCTCTTAGTGATAGTGTAAATCCAGTAATTTTTTTACCCTATTTCTTTCTTACACGTCTTCTGGCCAAGTGAACAATTAACAATTTAGTATGATTAGAGTTTAATATCTATAGATTGATAACAGAAGACATTATTTTACAGTTATTTAATTATATAACATACTTCGAATGATTCCTAAAATTATTATTGTAAAAGCCGATGAACTTATAAATAATTAATTTGTGATTGAATTACAATAAAACCATTTTAGATATATTATGGTGAATTCTTCATATTCCATTATGTTTTTTCACGAATCAAATAAGCAAAATTTGGGGTAATTGTTTTAACTTTTTTTGTTGGAAGAAATTGCTTATGCAAATAATAAGTGATTGATGGTGATATTAACAAATCTGATATCGTTGCACGATTTCTTCTTTTGAATTATTTTTCTTTCATTTCGTTGATTTGTTTTCCAATAAACTCATGTCTAGCATCTTTTGTTGATGATTGTTTGTACAAGGACTTTTTTTTTCTTATAAATATGTTGGAATATATGGTTCTTCTGTAGATTTGGTCGTTGAATTTTTTTAAGCAAAATTTATTTATTCCACAACTTTTTTAAATATTTATTTTTCTAATTTATTTCTGTAATATTTTTAATTATTATCAATTAATTTGATTAAATTTTATTTTTAAATACTTTATTTCTCTAATTACTTTTAGAGATATTTATAATTATTATGAATTAATTGATTAGATTGTTTTTTATTAATATTTATCGGCTGGTATAAATTCATTTAAATTATAATTCTATATCTCATTGGGTGTTATCGAAGTTTAATAATTTTTAATCTTAATTTTATGCATTTTCAATATATATTTAAAAATATTTATTGTAAAAAATTAACAAATTTATTAGATATGATAATTTGTGTCTTGAATGACATTCTTTTTTCTTTTTTTAAATATTACCTTTCAATCAAGAGAAGGGGGTTTGGATTTTGACAATTTTCAACTTTCAAAACAGTTTCTAGTAATCTTTTTAATCAATTAACAAATTTTTTATGAAAAACCTTAACAAGATTAAAATCAATTAAAAAAATAAAGAAAGAAATGTAAAGCAAAAAAAAAAAAAATATGACAAATTTTACACTAGTTCAATTCATTAAAATATACATAAAAATATACATCCAGTTTCTTTCTAACAACATTAGGTAATAAGTTTCACCAAGATCAATAATTTTCATAATTACAAGGACACCTAACTAATACTAAAACTAAGATGTAGACAATTTTTTAAATAAACACTTAAAAAACTACAAATTTGAGTGATACTATACAAAATTTAGTAGATGATTTACGACACAAAATGAATGAACATATAAAGAAAAGAGATGAAAAAGACATCACCTAATGTGTAAATTTTACAGATCAAATCAATGCCAAATAATAAATCATTCAAACAATTCGATATTCATTAAATCTTAAAGAACACGTAAATTTTAGTTGATTTTATTTAGAAAGTCTCTCTAATTTCTATCTATTATATTTTAATTTGAAAAACTTGCATGACAAAAATAAAGCTTTTAAAGAAAAAAAATGATTTTTTCATTATTTTAATCAATCAAGTAAGTTGGTTAATCAATTGAAAATGTTTATACTTGAATTCCAATAAACAATAACTTATTCCTTTAATCAATTATATTAGTAACCTAATCGATTAATTAATAATAATATTCAAAATTAAGAAAACATAATTAATTGATTATGTTAGTTATTTAATCGATCAACACATAATAAATTATTTTTTCAAAAAATCATTGGTTTAGTCGATTATATTATGTTCTTAATTAACTAAAATGATTATGGGAACAATGTGTTTTTTTCCTAGATTTGACCTAATCGACTATGTTATCAACATAATATTTATTACCATAGTTTTGAGAGTTATGCATTTAAAATTGACTTATTTCGCATCATAACTACCCTTAATGAGTTATGCTATAGTTAAATTGATTTTAAGGACATTTTAACTTGACTTACAACACATTTATATTAAGTTACTACTAATCAAAATACAACATCACCTTAGACTAACTATTATCACATATATGTACCAATATTGTCTTTCGACATCCTAAAAATCCGAGTTTTTATCTGTAAATCATGAAAAAATAACCAACCCATGCTTTCATCACTTCATCTTAATCCAACCAAAAGCTAAGCTAAAAACAAATAATCTCCGGGAAAATATTTGTTTGGGTAATAATGTTTATAAAAAATAAAATTAATTTGTCATGACATGTGTTGTTTAAATATAAAATTTTAAAGAAATTAAATTTAAGATTTAAGAAGAATAATTTGATTACTTAAAATAATATACTTTTAAATTTTAGTTGAAATAAAAGGCGAGAATATGAATTTGCTTAATAACTATTTTCTTAGTTTTTCTTTAGCTCAGTTGTGATTGAAACATCATGGTTTGATTTTAGTTGGAACATCATCTACTAGTCATCGTTGATTTTATGTTGTTCTTTCGATTCATGTACGATGAAGTTTCTTTCAAACAAAAATTAACCTTGATTAATTTTGATTATAGCACAATATTATTCCTTTTCCCTATAAACAAGTCTTATCTATCAATTGTAGTTTTTTTTTTTAATATTAATAGTGTTTCCAACAAAGTTCAACTATGATTTGTTGTATTAATATAAATTAAGATTACTTGGTATTTAAATAACGCTGATGAATATATATAGTTAAATATCATTTTATTCTATAAACTTAACTTCAAGTTAGAATTCATTTTTTAACTCAAAAAATAAAAATGTAGTCATTTTATTTTAACCGTGATAATTTTTATATGTTTTGACCGTATTAATTTGTATTTTAAGTTAACATTTAAACTGAAATTAAAACATGTTAAATGAAATAAATAGTTTAAAGGCGAAACTGAAATATCATTTAAAAAAGTTACAAAAGAAAAAAATTACTTAAATAGATTTGAATTTTTTTTAAATTTAAATTAAAAATTATATTAAAATTTGAGATAAATAAATTTTAATTTTACGTCAAAATTTAAAAATTAAAACCATTTTTAATTCTATATACACTATAATTATATTTAAATTAGTTTTAATAAGATTTTATTTTTCCAAACTTTTAATATCTTTTTTTCAACTAATGGCAAATTTCTTATTGACACTAATAAAACTATTTTTCCATGATGTAAGTCAAGATTTTTTTAATTTAATATTGATGAGTTATTTTCTGATTAATATTGACGTATGTTAATTAAACTTTTTCTAGTAAAGTTTGTAATAATATAATAATTACCTTATTGATGTTTATAAAGATTATTTTTATATGAATGTGTTATTTGATAGAAAATTTTCTATTTAATGATAAATGAAATACTCTATCAGAATAATAAAATTAAAATATAACAAATTTGAATTATTTATTTAAATAAAATATTTAAATAAATATAATTTAAAATGAAAGAATTTCAAAAAGTGTAACAAATCAAACTATTTACAATACTTGAGGTGGAATTTCTTGGTATTAAGTTAATCTTTGTGAAAAAAAATGGATGGATTTAATGGTTATTTACTAGTAGTGTAAATATTCTTACAGTCTTAGTTAATTAAAATGATTAAGTTGGATTGGGAGTTTACTAGTTATATTTACTTGTGGTATGAAATGACTGAATTGACCTTCATATTTAACACCGGAGAAGAGAGCGTCGACGGTGGGAGAAGCACGAGTGAATCAGAGAGAGGGCACGAGAGATGGGTGAGTTGACTCAGTAGAGCGAATCGATGGAGGAAGAGAGCGAATGCTTCGAGTGCCTCCAACTTCGAATAAAGTCGGATTTCTCGGAGGAAGTCTTCTTCAATTATGCCATCTCCAATTCCGCTTTTCCTTTCGGATCCTCAGCTATCGTCAATGTCTATCTCTCTCTCATTCAATTTCTGGATCAATTTTTTTTTTTAACTTAATATATTCCATTTTAATTTCCTTTTCTTCTTTTTGGAAAAATAGATTTCTGGTACAACTGATGGCGAAGCTTCGGGCGGTCAGTTCATATTGCAATACATGCCGAGTCGTGATAAGAATTGTTTTATCAATTATGTGTAAGATTTGTGTTCTGCATTTTCGGGGCTGATTACTTTTCTTTTTTAATTTTAATGATGATTCTCTGTGACATGTTTTGACATGGTCTGTTTGTTGCATTCTTTTTATCAAAATCTGGAAAAGAAAATGTATTGTTGTTTTAGTCTTTAGTTGGATTTGTTGTTGGCTGGTAGAAATTGGGAGTGATAAACTCTTGTTCTTTATGCAGAAATGAATATAGTTTGGACAGTGGTGAAATTACTACTAGGAGTGGTGATCCTGATATTGGTGGAAGTAAAAATAATGTTATCAAGGGTAGAATTACTTCATCAGATGATTGTGACTCTGGGAAAGCTTTTTCAGGAAACACAAATTGTAGCCATTCTGGAAGGTTTTCTTGCTTGAGGACAATCACCTCACTCTTGCCGATTGCTCATGTGGGAATCTCTTCCAATTCTACGTTTCAAAAGGTGTCCTCTGATTTCTTGTCTGGGTTGATCGAAGACCATGTCTTAAATTCACTTGATCTCTTCGTTGAAGAAAAAGGATCTGGACGGGACAGTATAAATTTCCTGGGTTTAATTGGGTTGCCATCATTTGAAGAGGATGCTTTTCCAGGATCTTTGAGGCATCCTAACATAGCTCCAGTCCTTGCGATTTTTAAAACAAACGATCATGTTAATGTGGTGCTTCCAAAGACTCCATACAACTTGGAAAGTATTCTTCATTTTAACCCCAATGCCTTAAAATCTGATTGGAATAGAAGATTTCTTATATATCAATTACTCTCAGCCTTATCGTACGTACATGGTTTAGGGGTTTCTCATGGTAATATATGCCCATCCAATATCATGTTGACTGATTCGTTATGGTGTTGGCTGAGATTATGGAGTGAGCCCGTATTGGAATCTAATTTAACTTCGCAGGAGACTGAAAGCGTTAATTCTGAACCAGCAAGAATTGGTTGTTGTAATGTTGGTTGTCATTCTTTTGGCCTTTATGCTGATCTAAAGCTTTCTCCAACAATAGATTGGAATGCTTGCTTTCAGCAGTGGTGGAGAGGAGAAATAAGTAATTTTGAATATTTACTCATCTTAAACAGATTAGCAGGAAGAAGGTGGGGCGACCATACATTTCATCCAGTAATGCCTTGGGTAATTGATTTTAGCTCAAAACCTGATGATAATTGTGATGTAGGGTGGCGAGACTTGAGCAAGAGTAAATGGCGCTTGGCAAAAGGTGATGAACAATTGGATTTCACATATTCAACATCTGAAATCCCTCATCATGTTTCAGATGAATGTCTGTCTGAATTGGCTGTCTGCAGTTATAAAGCAAGAAGACTGCCTTTGAGTGTTCTGAGAATGGCTGTTCGTTCTGTGTATGAACCTAATGAGTATCCTTCCACAATGCAGAGGCTCTATCAATGGACTCCCGATGAATGCATTCCAGAGTTTTACTGTGATGCTCAAATTTTTAAATCAATACATGATGGTATGACTGATTTGGCTGTACCCTCCTGGGCAGAGAGTCCTGAGGATTTCATTAAATTGCATTTTGATGCATTAGAAAGTGATAGGGTGTCATTTCAACTCCATCATTGGATAGATATAACCTTTGGTTACAAAATGTCTGGCCAGGAAGCTATCGCTGCTAAGAATGTAATGCTTCCTCTATCAGAACCCTTAATGCCAAGATCAACAGGACGTCGTCAGCTCTTTACACAACCACACCCCATACGTCATGCCACTACCAAAACAAAACGTCATGGTTCCAATAAATATGCCAAAGTTTGGAGTCAGGCATATGAAATGCACCAAGAGACATCTCTTCTAGCTGGAACTGCTTATCTACAAGAACTAGAGCAAGCATCTAAATTTTCTGAACATGCTAGGCATTTGAATGCCTGTTACCATTATCCCTCAAATCAAATGACGGGGCAGAACATCTCATCTCTGGGACATCCATCAACGAAGACATTTAGTGAAAATATAAGCAAACTATCTATGATTGACAGAAATTACCAGGTACCTTATAAAATGAATCTAATTTCTTTTCTTCAACATATGAAAGAAGAAGATGAAGGCTCCTTAGGGTATCCAGACTTGCTACTCTGGAAGCAGAAATTATCTTCTTCAAGACTTTGCTCTGAAGATGTTGCTGGGGACATATTTTCTATTGGTTGTCTCTTGGCTGAAATTCATCTTTCCAGGCCACTCTTTGATCCAGTCTCATTGTCGATATACTTGGAAGATGGAACCTTTCCAGGATTTCTGCAGGATCTACCTCCTAATATTAGATTGCTTGTTGAAGCATGCATCCAAAAGGATTGGACGAGGTATCATTGTGTTTGCACACATACAACTGAATTTTTGTGGTTGTTTTTTTCGTCTATAATGTTATTTAAGTATTGATTTTTTCTACATAGGCGGCCATCTACCAAATTTCTTCTGGAATCACCTTATTTTCCAAAGAGTGTCAAGTCCTCCTACTTGTTTCTTGCTCCACTTCAGCTTGTAGCTAAAGACGAAACTCGTCTTCGTTATGCTGCAAATCTTGCAAAGCATGGAGCCCTCAGGGAAATGGGTGCTTTCGCAACTGAAATGTGCACCACTTATTGCTTACCGCTTATAGTGAATGCTGTGAGTGATGTTGAAGCTGAATGGGCATATATGCTTCTGAAGGAATTCATGAAATGCTTAACTGTGCAAGCAGTGAAAACATTAATCCTGCCAACAATACAGAAAATTTTACAGGCAAGTTGCTCACTTGATTTTGTTTAGTCTGCGGATTTTAGAAATATTTTTGTTTTCTTTCCTTTTTTCTTTTTCTAAAAAGAAAAAGAAATCTTAGAAGACATCTTTTTACAGACGACAGGTTATTTACGTTTAAAGGTTGCTCTTCTACAAGATTCATTTGTGAGGGAAATATGGAATCAAGTTGGTAAACAAGCATACCTGGAAACTATTCATCCATTGGTCTTGTCAAACTTGTACAATTCTCCAGATAAAAGTTCAGCTGCCTCTGCTTCAGTGCTTCTAATCAGTTCTAGCGAGGAGCTTGGAGTACCTATTACCATCCATCAGGTTTTTTGGTTTTGCAACAACCTTCCATACTATGTTTTCCTTCATCCACATTTTTCAATCCTATTTATGTGTAATCATTATTGTTTTTCTCATTCTTGAATCAGACTATCTTGCCTCTTGTACATTGCTTTGGGAAAGGACTATGTGCGGATGGCATTGATGTGCTGGTCAGAATTGGTATTCTTAGTTTATTGACTTTTGTATTTTTCCATCTTTCCTTCACTTGGACCTTCAATTTATAATTGCCTTCAATTTTTTGACTTCTCAGGTGGCATTTTTGGGGAATTGTTTATTGTCAAACAGATGGTACCTTTACTCAAAAATGTTGTTCGTTCCTTCATTGATGTTTCATGCATGAATAAGCCTGATCCTGTCCAGAGTTGGACTGCTTTGGCACTTATTGATTGCATGATGACTTTAGATGGCCTTGTAGCTTTCCTGACAGAAGAGGTCATTGTAAAGCAGCTTCTTGAAGTATGGTTCTTATTCTTTTTGGGTTTCAAAATGCTTTAATTGCCAATAAATACTGTGTAACAGCTTATTGTTCAATTTACTGAATAATACACAGGATCTAAGTTGCATACACATAGGGGTTCTTATGCAGAAACATATGGACATTGCAGTGCTTCAGGTTCTTCAAATTATCCATTGGTTTGTTTTGGATCCATCACTCATTCCTTGATTCTGTTGGCTCTAATTGGCATCTTAGCTTAAACCCTTGCCAGGGACTCTAACATTTTAGTCGCAAGTCACTGGGTAATGAGACAGTTATAAGTGAAAACATCAGGATCTTTTTATGACTTGTTTTAATTGGAATGACAAAAATAAAATGTTACGATCGTCAATGATTTTGTGCATTAGTTCATGGCCATTAAACTTACCATTGTGCTTAAAACAAAATTTGACACTCCTTCTAAACTGTTTTTTCACAATTCCCCAAAGTTGTAGTTCAAACTCTTTAGATTGATTGCTCCGGCCCTTTATTTGACCTGTACCCTGCTAGTGTGGTGATGTTTGCTCCTTTTCATCATCATAATGCATCTCATTCTATTGATAATCACTTAAATTGTTAAATAATGCTAGTTGCCTTCCCCCTTTTCAGATTGCTGCCTCTACTCTTTTTGGAATTTGTCAACGGATTGGAGCAGATTTGACAGCATTGCATATTGTTCCAAAACTTAAAGAACTATTTGATGAGCTGGCTTTCTCCCAGGAAGTTTCTAAAGGTTCAACTACTCTTGGCAAAAACTTGAAGGCTAGCAAAATAAAATTTGGAGGGGACTTGCATATTGAAAGTCGTGTGGATCTAGTGTGAGTTTCAGTTATGCTTTCTAGGCTAGGTGTTATACTGGGGCAAATTACTCTCCTGCTATTCAGTGCAAAATTATAAGAACTCTTGGTAGAGAAGTGGAAATAGTAAATAAGAAAAGTGACGGAGAAGGAATCATGCAAGACTAAATAGAGTGAATAAATTGAGTCATATTAGTGGTTTATGTCAATTCTAAAAATACTGTGCTAAACCTCTTAATAATTTAAGGTGATATGACAATATGTGATTTGGAAATTTCCCCCACAAGTAATGCCGGATCACTTTGATAGAACCAATATCTTTGGCTAGGCAATCCTCATCGTTAACTGTGTGGGAATGTTTTTGTTTCTAATATTGTTTTAGTTCTGTATCTTCAGCTTCACGTTATTATTCATATGATTGTTTACAGCTGTAAAAGCTTGTAAAACAAGCTCTATTGCTTTGATAAGATTCAGAGCATACTATCGGAAGACAACAATTCCATTTTTCACCTTTGGCTTCATATCTTTCTTCCGATTCTAATAAGGCAAATCCATATTTCTAACACAAAATAAAAATTAAGTGCATCATGTAATATGCTTAACTAAATAAATGTATAATAATAAATTCCATGATTGCATTCCTAAAGATCCTTACTAATCTAGTTTTTCAACCCGGTTGCAGTTTCCTGATTTGCAAAAGTTATGCAAATTTCTACCTGATTTAAAATATTGCATCTTGTAGTGTCCCACCAATCATCAGTATTCGGAGTTAACTATCATAATTTGAGACACATAAGCAAAGCACTTGACTATAGATTTGAAAGATAAATTATTTCCTTTAAATCATCATTTCTAGGAGACATTAGCTTATAGTCTTTTCTTTCAATCCAAAAATGTCCCATGCTCTGCACATTCTACTGAATCCATGGGAGTTAATTTGGACATGATGTTGGGCATTGCAAATCGTTACTGAATCAGGTTTAAACGTGCTTTTGTACTATTATGGGAAAATGCAATTGGATCATTAAATCAAGTTTGTCATCAAATTGCATTGATTCCCTACTGTAAATAGGTTGTATCTTGTCCTCCTAGAGTCACTTTCTAGTTTATTTTATTTTATGACAAGCCACTTCAAATGGCCTTGTTTATTTCTTCTTGGTCATATGCAGGTTGGTACTCTATCCTTCCTTTGCATCTCTTCTTGGGATAGAGAAACTTCGTCAATGCTGTGCTACTTGGTTGATTCTTGAACAGTATCTTCTACGTCATCATAATTGGAAGGTATGATGCTGTACATTTTTCTATTCTTTTCCCCTATATGAATGGAAAAATTACATGGTTTTATTGGTGTGAAAATTTCTTGTTTGCTTATTTCTAAACCTGTTGTGATTCAGTGGGAATATGCAGGAGAATCATCAAAAAATGGTTCAGAAATTATTCTTGCTAGAAGACCTGTAATATCCCAAGGATTTACATCTGAATACAATCCTGCAAAGCTGTTGCTTAATGGAGTTGGATGGTCAATTCCACAATCCCAAGGAAGTAGAAGTGCCAAAAATTTGATTCCTCAAAGACGACCATTTAAAGTTCATCAAACTCCAGTAGTAGTGCATGAAGGAATGTCATACCAAACGAACCAAGAACCCTGGTTTTGGTTCCCTAGTCCAGCCACCGTCTGGGATGGGCCTGAATTTCTTGGGAGGGTGGGGATTCAGAAAGATGATCTTCCATGGAAGATCAGAGCATCTGTTATACACTCTATACGTGCACATCATGGAGCACTAAGGTCTCTGGCTGTTAACCAAGATGAATGCACTGTTTTTACTGCTGGAATTGGTCAAGGATACAAGGGAACTGTTCAGAAATGGGAATTGAGCCGAACTAATTGTTTGTCCGGCTATCATGGCCATGAGGAGGTTTGTTTTGTTATTCTTTGCTGAAAATGACATTCTTCAACCATGGAAAACTGCTTCATGGAATAGATCCCTGTAGTGTGTGTGTGTGTGTATTTCTACAGCAGAGAACTGAACGGTACTGTCTCATGTATCAACTCTGGTTTCAAATTATCAATATCCAAATTGCATAGTACAAAGTGGAGCACGATGGATGACTATTTAAAACAAAACAGATTACAATGTGACTTAATATATGAGGAACTAGTCCAATAAAATACAGTTAATTAGTTTAGTTGATCTATGAACTACTCATTACTTCTCCAATTTCAGGTTGTGAATGATATTTGCATCTTATCATCAAGTGGAAGAGTGGCATCTTGTGATGGAACAATTCACATTTGGAACAGCCAAACAGGGAAGCAAATATTAGTATTTGCTGAGTCGCAAACAGAATCTAGCCATCCTACAAGCCATCCATCCTCTGCATCAAAGATTAACAGTGACCAGGCAAATGTGCTAAATTTGAATACACTATCAAATGGAATATTGTCTAGTGCTTTCGATTCAAGTCTTTATACTTGTATGCATCAATTATACTCCACTGAAACTCTTGTAGTTGGCACTGGAAATGGTTCTCTGAGGTAAAATTAACTCTTCATAATGAATGTCATTTTAATAAGATATTTAAAAAAATATGTTGATGCCTACCGACTTTTGAATCTTGTACAGGTTCATTGATGTTTCTCGAGGCCAAAAGCTTCATATCTGGAGAGGCGAATCTACTGAATCTACTTTTCCTTCACTTATTTCTGCCATCTGTTCTACTGGCTCTGACAAAATGCAAGCGGGTGGAATTTCCTCTTTGCCGTCTTTTATTGCAGCTGGGCTAAGTTCTGGTCACTGTAAATTATTTGATGCTAAGAGTGGAAATGTCATTACCTCTTGGCGAGCTCACGATGGATATGTGACAAAGGTATTCTGTTGAAAATATTAGGTTTACGTAATTTGATTTTACACACAGCTTCATCCATGTCTTTGTCTACAGTTGGCAGCACCTGAGGAACATCTGCTCATTTCCAGCTCTCTGGACAGAACTTTACGAGTCTGGGACTTAAGAATGTATGAGCTATCACTCTACTGAACTTCAAATTCGTTAGGAGTTTATGACCATTTAGAACTGTCTCTTAAATTGAGAGATTAAATTTTGTGCATTTGGACACATGAAAGTGGTTGATTGAGGTTTGAATGATTATTACCCCTTATTGCATATATTGCTGATTGTAGTTAACAAACTATTTGGTAATAATGGTAAGAATATTTTTTTAAGGTGCAGGTGACCTGGTGCATATAGTTTCGCATAGGAATTAAAGAATTCATCAACATTCAAGATTAGCAAAAAAAAAAAAAAAACTAACTGGGCCTCTACTCTTCTGTTTCTTTCTTCATTGTATGTCCGTATTGGAGTGTTGTACTTTCATCATGGGTCGGTTGTTTCACGTTCATAATATGAGTCTGTGCAGACTGTGCTTCATATATTGCATGTTTTTATTTGAAGATGTATTACCTCAAGAACGTAAATGAAAGTGATCAGCTTTCTTCCTCATTTCCAGAAGGATATATCTTGAAGCTCATTTGTACTACCCTTGCAGGAATTTGCCGTTGCAGCCCGTTATTTTCAGAGGTCATTCAGATGGTATATCCAGCTTCTCCATTTGGGGCCATGATGTTATTTCAATTTCCCGGAGTAGGATTGGGCTTCTCTCCTTGTCTAAATCTGCCAATGAAACAGTAAGCTTCTATTTTAAGGACCCTCAACATGACAGGAATAGGAATTAAGAAGGATCTTCTAATATCGTTGTCTAGCATTTAATTTAGATATTAAAATCATGGTTCATTGTTGCTTTAGTTGCATCTTGTTGCTTGATGTGTGATCCTTCTCGCTGATTCATAGGTTTCAGCTTCTTGATAAAATATGAATATGCTTTACATTTGCTTAAAACCCAACTTCCAGCCACTCATCTCTTCTTCACAGATTTAAGAGTGCAATTCATATGCTTGATATGTTGTGTCCTTCAGCCTAACAGTGTCTATATTCCGCGGCTTGAGTTGCTCAGCCATATTGCCCTGAATTCTTTTATGTTTGCTTTCCATCTATTTGATTCATTTGAGGTTTCTCCCCTAGCTTAATGTTAATTTCTTTTGGTGCTCATCATGAAGGAAAGCCCGATAACAACATAGATCTAGTTTTGTGCTCAGATTTTGAAATTTATTTCCTGATTATATGATTCCATGACACAGGATGGGCAGCACCACATTATCCCCCAGAGACTCTACGTTTCTGATAACGGTCAGAGAAGCTTGTCAGCGTTATCAAGTATTAGTATACTTCCATTCTCTCGATTGTTTCTCATTGGAACCGAAGATGGTTATCTGAGAATCTGTTGTTAAATATACTTCATCGTTTTCCTTATCTTTCTTTGTACATATGAATGATCCCCCATATCAGACGAACCAACTGCATCATAGTACATAATTTAGTGTTACTCATCGGTTCAGGCTTTCAGCCAAAATGTCCCTGTATAAGTCTCTTTTTTATTATTTCATAAGGTCTAAACTTTGAAGTAAAAAATTCGTTATTGCTTTCCTAGTCCTAATTGTGCCCCTTGCATATTTCTGACACAATGATTTTTTGATTATTCAAACTTGTATTTGGGATGTGTGAACCGTCAATTGCGTAGAAATCAATACTAGCATGTCGGACAATAAAACGTAAACTTAACAGGTAGTGTGCACAAATGTTACTCGGTGCTATGTTATGCGAATTAATTAAGGATAATAAATTGAAGTTTTTATTTAAATATTATTGATACACCTAAGCATACCCTTTGTTTTTATATGATTTTTAATTAAGAAAGGGTTTTATTATTGGAGTGTTGGTACACGATAAATTTAGTCAAAGATGAGTTGCATTTGGACATTGACTTCGATTTTGATGCATCTCTATTATAAACGGAATTCTGTCATGCTACTGCTCAAATGTCGGTTTACTTGTCTTGTAGTTTTTAAATAATACAAAAAAGTTTCCTTTTAATCTATCTCATGATAAATAAGCAATTCAAAAGTTTAGTTATCATCTCATATCCTGTTGATTAATTGTGACTTAGCTTATCATAAAATACATAAGTTTTGATTTTGATATTTATAAAAGGAATATTTTTCTCTCTCAATATTTTTTTTCTTTCATAATAATGTTATCGTGTTGTCTATCGCATTACGCATCATTTACTTCTTTTCTATCATCTTTTAATTAGACAGTTAATTTTTAAAAATAAAAATTTATTTGTTTATTTAGTAAGATAAGTAATTAAATAATTTCTCTATATTTAAAAATTACTAAACAATTCTCTTTTTAAAAATTGTCACATAATTCTTTTAATACTATTCTTATAAATTATATCTATTTTTGAATTGTATATTTTTATATTTATCAATTAATTGCATATAAACATTGTAAAACCATAATATATATTGGACTAACAAATTTATTAATTTTGTTTTTTAAATTAAACATCCAAAATTGCTCAGGGAGACTTGTTTCAATTTATTGGACATACTATAAGTAAAATATTTCAATTGGGAAATTGAGTACATAATCTAGGTTACATTACATATTCTAATTTGTATTTGTTTTATTATATGCAGAGAGAAAATTAAACATGAATTGCAGTGTTTTTTTCTCCAAAAATGAATTTCCGAGAATAGAAAACACAAAAGAATCATAGAAAAAAGGAAGACAAAAAGTAAACGGCTAAACGCCAAGAAAGGTCGTTGGAACTTGCAACAGAGTGGTGTACGATGGGCATTGGCCATAGAAAAATGCTAAAAATTATCCAAAAAGAGAAGGGGCATAATGGGTAAAAACTGAAGTGATGTTGGATTGCAGAGAAGCTTATATTAAGCTCGTCGCATCTCATTGTTTAGGATCTGGTTTCAATTTCTGCTGCTGACTGCGTTTGTTCTGTTGTATTATTATTTCACATCTTCACACCCAAACCAACCATCCATCAAAAATGTTGGCGGTTTTTGACAAATCGGTGGCAAAGAGCCCTGAGGGTCTTCAGAGCCCTCAATCAAATTCCGTTTCAGCCGTAAAAGATGGCTTTCTGGCACAGCACTTCTCTTCCGTTCATCCTGGTTCCGTCACCGTTAATCTTGGCACTTCGGGTCTCCTCGCCTATTCTCTTCACAAACAGAACCCCCTCCTCCCAAGGTCCCTCATTTTCTTTTCTTTTTTCGATGTCTTATTTCCCCTTGATTTTGGATCCAAAACAAGGACTCATTTCAGTGTGTGTTTGTTAATGTTCGTTTTCCTTTACCCTTTTGGTTTCATTAATTTTTTTTTTCCTTATCGGGTCATCGGCTTAGACGTTTGAACTGAAGGGAGATTAAAGTTGATTTTTTTTTTGGTAAACTCGTTAGGTTTCCGTTAGGTTTCTTGATCTTGGAAGTGAATTTTTCGCCGATGTGTTTGTAAACTCAACCTGTATGTTCTTTTATGTTTCTGAGTTTGAATCTCACACTTTTTAGGATAACGGTGTGCAGTTGAATCTTTTATATTGCTTGACATTTTATTGTAGAATTCGATTATTGGTTAATGGAAAATGTTGGATTCTTCTTTTTTTTTTTTTTTTTTTAGAGTTTTTTTTTTTTTTTTTTTTTTTTTTTTTCAAGAGTTATTCTTGTTTGTTTTCATCATCTTGATCGTTATTGATTATTATTGTTCTGGCTACACCTTACTTTGACCGAACATTTGATTTGATCTCCTTAGTTTATTAGCACGCGCGTGATTCTGTATTTCAATTTTTTTTTTTCCGTTCTGGCATTATCTAACTTCTATTGATGGCCTTCAGTCCAAATACAAGAGAAAAGAATAAAGTAGTAAACACCGTGTATAAAAATCCTTTAGATTCTCCTTGATGGTTATTTGGTTAAGATATAGCACCTCTTTTTAGCTTGTTCACATATCTTAAAATATATTTTGTTAGAATATTAGTTGTGTATTCTCAGTACTCGCCCTTCCTTTTGTCTTCCCTTCCCAGTTTCCACCAGCAGAAGTAATTTTAAGGTAGTTTTGGTGCACCTTAGTCTTAACTGTTTTCTATTGCTTTTTGTTATGTTACTTTAGTGATTTAATGAGATCAAAGTAAGTTCACATGTCACAATGTTGTAGTTCTTTAGCTTAAGCCTTAGAGCAATACTTACCTAAACATTCCTGCTCAATGTTAAGCTGAAATGACAATTTTGAAAATCCTGAATTGTTATCATCTCATTTTATGAAAGAAACTGGATACTATGAAGTTGTGAAAGATTACTTTGAAAGTGAATTAATATAGTGATTTTCTTACGTTGCCAGGCTGTTCGCTGTTGTGGATGACATTTTCTGCTTGTTTCAAGGTCACCTTGAGAACGTTGCGAATCTTAAGCAACAATATGGATTGAATAAAACGGCTACTGAGGTAACCATTATCATTGAGGCATACAGGACTCTAAGAGATCGTGGTCCCTATCCTGCTGCTCAGGTTGTGAGAGATTTCCAGGGCAAATTTGCGTTTATTCTGTATGACAGTAGTGCTAGCACTGTATTCATTGCTGCGGTGAGTTATCCTCGATCCAGCTCATTTCCATCCTGTCTATTTGCCAATGCTTTTCTTTTCTAACTTGAGATACATATCCTGGTTTTTTAAAGGATGCTGATGGGAATGTTCCCTTTGCTTGGGGAACTGATGCCGATGGAAATCTTGTTCTTTCAGATGAGGCAGAGATCGTAACTAAGAGCTGTGGGAATTCCTTTGCACCATTCCCCAAAGGTAATATTAGGATTTCTTTTGAAAAGGCAATCTGAACTAACTAAGAACCCAGTGTTGAACATCACCCGTAGTATCACTCTTTTAAAGGTTTATTAAAATTTGAAAGTGAGTTAAGAGGATTCTTTTCTTTCTGGACTACCTTTGTGTTATCGTTTATTTTGCAAATACGTTTGTTCCATGGATATCAATGGTAACATATATGATCCCCATCCCACGTTCAGGATTTTTCTTTACAACATCCGGAGGTTTGAGCAGTTTTGAGCATCCACTTAATGAGGTGAAGCCTGTGCCGAGGGTTGATAGTTCAGGACAGGTGTGTGGTGCCAATTTCAAGGTGGATGCTGAGACTAAGAAGGAAACAACTGGCATGCCAAGGGTTGGGAGTGCTGCTAACTGGTCAAATAATATATGATTGCCACCCCGTTCTGTTTGAATTAAGGCTTTTATCATGGCCGATTTCGGCCGAATTTTAAAATTCTGGTTCTGTTCCCATAATTTAACTTTGAGGCTCTAGCGAGGCTTGGCTTATCATATTAAGCTATACAATTTGCTTGGAGCAAATATTTAAGCTCATACTCTCTTGCCACAGGTCATGTAATAATATCAACTTGTGGACAGGTTCATCCTAGAAATTATGATTATTGGACTATTAATATATAATAATATGAAAACAGGATAGCTATGAACTCAATTGCAGCGAGAATGTTAATGTTTGTGAGATATTGAAAATTCAAAATATCTTTGCTACTTGCTATATAAAGGGAACGTTTATAACTAAGGGAAACTCGCCACTGAAATATACTAAGTAACAGCACTTTTCATACAAGCTGTGAGCAAATATATGGAAGATTAAGGTTAATAGAAATATTCAGCCACTGTTGTCGCTTTTGTGATTCGTTCCAGAGTTAGAATCGACTTTTTAGTCCTTAGCGTCTGCAATGCCCCCTGGTGTTATCTGGAACACGTAACCCTGTCAAGAAAATACACGCGGATGGAAGAGCCTCATTCTCAAAAGCATTGCAACCGTTTTCAATGGTTACAATGATGTTTTTGCCCCCATCTTAAAAATCCAGCTAATATGACTTGGTTATTTACAATTATGATAAAGGTCCCTTTGCTTTTAACAATCATAGATTCATATAACTATTTGGGGTGGATTTGATTAATTTCGTAATTACTGAACGAGTAGATTATTTTTAGAGGAGAAAAAAAAAGGATATAGCTTCAGCCTCTGGTAGGTTTGGGGCGTCAAACACTTTGCAAATCCGTTGTTCCCCTTTCCCTTTCCTAAACATCAACCTTACTGTGGCTGCATGCGCCAGCACATGCCCTCCTGCTGGTTTCTTTGGATCAGTTACGAACACCCCGCCTCCTGGATCAGCTATGACTGCAACCAAACAGAGAATAACGTGTAGATAAATATACACTTTATTAAAGCCCCAACTAAAACTCGAATGCTAATACTATTTCTTGTCATAAATTACAAGCTTGAAAACAACCAATTGGAACTTGGGAATGAAGAAAACTTAATCCCCTTCCTCCAAAAGACAAACTATTATATCAAGAAACGGAGAATTTACCTTGGTTTGTCATATAAACTGCAACATTGAATTCCTCAGCTATCTTTATTAATCGAGAAAGCATCTGTGCCAGTCTTTGCTGAAAACGATTGTTCAAGTGAGCAAAAGTTGACTTAGGGAACGGGTAAGTGCATGTAAATAACAGACCTGGCGCTCTGCAAGCTCTCCTCTTCCTGAAAAGTCTACCCGAAACAGAGCAATCACTGAATCCACAATCTGTCACAAATCAAATTCGTTAACTGTCCATATCCCATGCATGATTCTTGATATTGCAAACTGCAAAGATAACGTTGTTACTAAGTTAATAAGACCTCACCAGAAGTCTGAATGGCTCCTCGGACATTTTAGCAGCCAACCCAAGGAGGAGATTGTACTGATGCTCGTAAGTGTAGGCACGAGCATATATAATCTTGTGCAATTACAAACAGAATATGTTTAGGTGTCAACAGCAAACTATTTCCCTTCAGATCCTAATTATGAATATGGTTTCGAGTATACTTACATTGTCCAGTACAGCCCCAGGATCCATGCCAAATCTCTCAGCTATGGGAACAATTCGGTCAGGTCGGCTGCAGTTATTTGTGGATGAATGGGAAACATTAGTAAAATTTGGATTCAGTTGAAAAAACAGTCACAAATTATCGATTGAGAGGTCACTATTTAAGTTCTTAAGTAGTTGTTTAAATAAGAAAGAAAACATACAAGGTTCCTTCTGTGTCAATGTAAGCAACTTTTCCGTTGCCTCCCCTCATATTAGTTGGCAGCTGGAGGGGTCGGGAAAGATCAGTAGTATACACCAATAGGCAAATATTTCAATGTGCGTAGAAATATGACTACCACGTACTGATACTAAATTAGTATTTAAGAAGCTACGATATTTGTTCTATGCATACAATAGATAGAATAAAGTGATTCAGAAAAAGGAAAAAAAAAAATAGTCGCAATCCCAATGTCATAGGTTACAAGAAAACACGACAGAACAGCTTTTCAATCACAAATACTCGTTTATAGCTATTAACACCCAACATGTAATGACCAAACATCCAGCATAGAATAAAAACCTGAGTGGAAACACAGAGAGTGTGAGCAAGCTGTGTTTTCCCCGATCTGAAACAGTAAACAATATTCTTAGAATGAAGATCTCAAACTAAAATGTATAAAATCTATCAGAAACTTGATATGAGCTGTGTTCTCACCGGAATTCTCCAAACGCTTCTGTAATGGCTAATGTTTCGATCCCACCTATTTAGAGAGAAAATTTCAGAGGGAAACATATAGGACGGCTAGAGAATCAAATTTTCTAAAAGCAATACGAGATTCATTCAGTGTAAGGCTACCTCCTAGCAATTCATCAAGCGCTTGGCTTCCAGTAGTGATTCGAATCACTGACTTCCTCTGTGGTAACAATGGAAGAATAAATGCACACTCAAAGAAAACTAATTACGATTATTTAAGCCTAACGGAAGCTATTGTAATTCTTAAAAGATCACAGACATGCATCTAAATGGAATCCAAAATTCAAAAAACTTCCAAAAATAATAAACAACGTACTTTGAGCAGTGCGTCACTTCCGGTGATATATCCAAAATTCTGCATCGCGGGAAAGGTCATATTATGGAGAGCTGAAATAGTATTATGGAATAACTTAGATATCATACGCTACGATATCTTACCACAATCTTCTCAGCAGCCTCGCAGATCTTATCGACCTTGGCCTCAGATAGACCTTTGATTCCAGTCAAGTTCTACGAAAATATAACAATTATGTTAGCAATAAAGTACAGAGTTCCTCCACGTCCTAGATATTTAAATTAGAGTTGTGTTTTAAGTTAAACCTTCTTTGTGTGCATCATCAAGCCATTGCAGGTATATATCCCTGCGTCCTGAAGTTTTTTCACATCTCCGGCATTGATGCCTTGAGCAATCACTGCGTAGAACCGTATGGATGTGAATCGAATACAAACGAGTTTTCCACTAATCAAACGAGTGCAGAATTGAGTTCTTCAAACTAGATCATTGTTCTAAGGAAAATTGAATCTGACAAAAACTCTCAGCAAAGAGCGGAAAAAAACGAAAACAGAAATAAATAGCAGTTAAATGAAGAGCGAAGAGAAGTTAAATATATATAGATCGAACGAGAAACCAAAGTTCAGAGAACGAAGATACATTTGTCGATAGCTTCGAAGAGGTCTTCATCGTCTTCGATGTCTTCTCGTTCGACGAGCTGTAACTGGCCGCTGGATTCTTCGGATCTGAAAAGTCATCGCCGATCAAACTGTGAAGTAGACTTCAAATTCTGAGATGAGAACAAATAAGAATAGGTAATGTGACTTACTTGAGTGTCGCAAGCATCGTGACTCCGGAAAGAAAATTTAAATGTGGCTGAAGAACAGTGAGAGAGCTTTTGAATTATGAATGAGGTCTGAAGAAGTGAGGGGGATCAACATATATAGGCGCGAAACGAGAAGGAGATATTCTTTGAGCATACGCAAACGGTTAGCGTTCCCGCGTTTCTATTTCTCTCTCTTATTTGCCGTTTTCGTTCGCTTTTTTTTTTATTCATGTTTAAATATATTTGTGATAATACGATCAAATTGAATAGGGGTGGACATGGATTGGATTTTGAATGATACAATCCACATCCATTTTAGATCCAAATAATTGGATTAAATTTTTGACCCAAATCTATTTTTTTAGCAAAATTAGTTTGGACCTTTTAAAAATTCAGATCCAAATATTTGGATCAAGATTTAAATCCAATCCAAATATTTGGATCAAGTTCAAAATCCATAATCCATTTTTTATAAAAGAAATTTAAGTTGAATTTTTTAAAACTTGTGTCATTAAGGCCCAGATGACCCGGACGGGCCCGACAACACGAACAGGCTCGACGACGTGAACGGGCCGGACAACCCAAATGGGTCCGACGACCTGGACAAGCCAAACGAGCCAGACGGGCCAGACGACCCGAACGGACCCGTCCAAACAGTCGGGCCCAATTGGGTAGTCGGGCACGTTTGAGTCGTGGGGCCGTCCGGGTACGTCAAGTTCGTTAGGTCCGTCTGGGTCATCGGACCCATCTGGGTCGTCGAGCATGTTCGGGTCACGGGGCCCGTCCGGGTCGTAGGGCCCATCCAGGACGTCGAGCTCGTTTGGGTCGTAGAGTCTGTCCATGTCGTAATCCCCGTCCGGGTCGACGCGCTCGTTCGTGTCATCGTGCCCATCTGGGTCGTAAGGCCTGTGTACGTTGTCAGACCCGTCCGGGTTGCAGGGCCCATCCAGGTCGTCCACCCCATTCGGGCCCGTTCGGGTTGTGGGCCCATTCGGGTCTTTAGGCCTGCCTGACCCGTTCGGTTCTTCAAGCCCGCTTTACCCATTCGGGTCATCGGGCCCGCTTGATCCGTTCAGGTTTTCGAGCCCGCTTGGCCCGTTCGGATCTTCAAACCCGCCTGGCTCATTCGGGTCTTCGGGTCCACCTGGCTCATCAGGTCATTGGGCCCGCCTGCCCCGTTCAGGTCATCGGGCTCACTCAAATTTTCCGGATCGTTGGGCTCGATCGACTCGTTCGCTTTGTCGAGCCCGCCTAGCCTGTTCATATCTTTAGGCCTGCCCAACCTCTTATGGTCGTCAGGCCTGCCCGATCCGTATAAGTTGTCGAGCAAGGCCCGTCCAAGTCTGAATTTAGCATAGTCCATCTTAATCTTTAATCTAACCCAACTAAAAATTTAAATTAAAAATTTAGATTGGATTTTTTGGATTATCCACATTTAAAAATCTTGATTTATAAAATAGATATTCAATCCATAAAATATATAAAATATAGATTAGATTGAAATCCATATCCATTAAATGGATTTTAAATGGATTGAATTTTTTAAAAAATGGATTGTAAATGGATTGGATTGGAGCAAAAGTGGATTGGATCAAGAAAATTAGATTTTTTGCCCACCCCTAAAATTGAAATTGAAACAAAAATAAGAAATATATAAAAAAAAAAAGTTAAATGATAAAAAATTATGATGTTTTTTATCACGTGAAAATCCACACTAATTTTTACGTTTTCAATTTGAGAGGGCCATATGTATAAATTTAATATAAGAAGTGGGAAGTATAACAGAAGCGGGGAAGGGGGGAAATGAGAGAAAAATAATAATTAATGAATTTTTTATTAACAATAATAATGCTATGTTTGGTTCCTCAACACCGCAAACGTGTCTAATGAGATTTTTCCAAAATATATCGTTTATTTTCTTTTAAACAGATTAAAATCGCTCCTAAAAACTTTTCAACAAAAAATGAAAGAGAAAATGTTTACACTGTTAAAAGGTTTTATTGTAAGTTCAATTTAGGAATACTCGTACACACAAAAATAATAAAATTTTTAAGGTGTATATTTTGATAGATCAGTCTATATTTGATGTATGTTTACGACTACGATCAGTTATATTTTAGCTCCTTTGCTATGTTTTGAATGCTTTTTTAAGCTTAAATTTTCATAAAAGAAATTCAAGAACAAGTATAAGGCAATTGTTATCGAAAATCCCACATTGAAATGTAGGAATGCAAGAGAGTTGGCATTAAAATATTTCAATTCGAGTGCGTATTGCTAAACACTGATATACTTCAATTGCAAAGCAATCTACTCCTTGAACTTGACATCAACATGCAAGATATGACCATGCTTTAAAACTAGAGGAAATAAAAACAAAAAAACTTCAGCTCCAACCAACCACCATGATACTCTTATTGAGAAGAATGTAGCACAGTAGACATTAAGCTCAGTTTGGTAAACAGGAGAAAAATGAGCTATAAGGTAAAAAATATATAAAAGAAATAAAATAAAGCATAAATATTCATTTCCACTTTATTATTTTTTTTCTCAGAAAAGTCTTATCAATTCATCCTTTTACCCCTAGTTCTCGCCCACAAAACTCATCCTAAGGCCTGAATTGGTTAGAGTGCAGAAAAATTAGCAAATTTATTATTCCATTTTTATTTTAGCTGTCCATTTTAATTTTTTTAGTCCGTGTTTTATGTTTTATCTTAGTTTTGTAAGATACCATAAATCATAATAATCTGGTATCGTCTCATAAGTTTACATTACATGTTTAAAATTCCAAGCTAAATCATGGATAAAGCAAGACATTACAATTTAATATTTTTATAGGTTTAATATGTTTATAATCTGGTCGACACCAAATTTTAATTTTGGTACACTTTGATTTTTAAATTTTAAAAAATAAATATATATACTTTATTTATTTCAATTATGTAATTTTTTGTTTACATGTTAGACTGCATTCCAAAATGGTATTTGAACTTAAACATGTCAAACGTAATAATTAACTCAAAAAACTCAACTGAATTTAACTTTTCTATGAAGCACTGAATTTATAAGAGAATTGCACACATTAGTTGTGACACAATTTCCCATGACCGGAAAATATATAATTCTTAAACAACAATGACGAGTAATTGATTTGCAAAAGCAATTGAGTATTATATCACACAAGATACGTACACAGTATGTTAGATATCTACGTAACATTCTTCTTTCACTGAGGGAAGAAAAAGACAAGATCCTTGCGCTTGTACAAATATTCTGATGGATCTCAGTTACCTAGCATCTTCCACCTGATCCAGGTGTTGCCTCCTTTGGTTTCTGATTCCTAAGTCGTCATAATTTGCTTCAGTTTTCCATGGAGGTGGGGTTAAACAATCAGAAACTCCCGGTACCCTTTGGGAAGGATCACCCGCCGGTGTCCTAGGTAGAGGGGAATCAAAATGGCCCACTCTCAGTTTTTGAAGTGTTGCAAATGACTCTCTTGTGGCAGACATGGCTTCAAAGAACCGAGTGCAAGATGCCAAAGCTACAGGAATGGGTCGAAGCATTTCCTAGGAAAAAGGCAAAATGTAATTTCATTTTAAATGCAAGCAGCAAACAAAATAAAGTATGGCCAAAATTACTACACATGATGTGCGCACGATGTTAGCTTTTGGAAATACTCACAAAATTTGATAAAAATACATAACCTTCCGAACATGCAACAGAAAAATGGTTTGTTATGCTCAAAATAAGAAATACTACAGGCTTATGTTTCACATGTCAATGAATCATGGTACATTTTTCAAACCTCCATTTATAGTATAGCAGGCTAATTGATCGGACTTAAATAGACTTCGAACTTTAGTATGTCAAAGTCGACTTAAATAGACTTATAATTATTCACTGAGTAATATTCTTGATGTACTCACGTCACACTTATATGGATGCATATTGTTTTAAGAATTAAGACAAAATGGAAACAGAATGCCCAAACATCTAATCGTGATTAGCTTATAACAAGAAAAGGAATGTAGAAGCCTACCCCCCACACTGAAGGAGGTTCTTTGAAATTCTGACTCCACTGAAAATCTGCCACTGAAGCTGTCAAAGCACCATAATCACTAGCTGCCTTCATCAGTAGTTCAGAGAATTGTTTCTGCACAAATAAGAGAAATATATGAAAAAAATTACAATGACTTTCTTACATTGATTAAAATTTTCACTTAAAAATAATTAAACATTTACATCAATCTTCAACTAAAGTTTATTGTAAGGATGGTAATTAGAACTAATCTGTCCTTGCCCCTAAAATTAATTACAATTAGTTTTAGTCCCCATAGTTTTTCTTTTGGTTGTCATGCTTATAAATTTTTAAATTCTTGAAAATGATCCCTGTGATTTATTGATAACGTGCCATAAATTTACTGATGTCACGTCATGTGTAATCTCAAAGTTGTTGCTAATGTGGCATGTTTAGAATCTAGATGCATGTCAAGGTCATTAAATGATAATATTTTTTGTAAAAGATAAATTTATGAGGACAACCAAAACAAACATTTTTTTTTACAATAAATAAAACCAAAACTCGTCATATTTGTGAGGAACAGAACTAAAAACATTCAAACCAAGAATCAATCATATCAATTGATCCCATGGTAGCACCATTGGACAGTAATGATTCGAAATTAGCAGAAGTCGGATATAAATTTAAGTCTCCTTCAGCGGAGCAAATATCCAGAATAATTGAACACACTCATGTAAGCTCAGTCGCTGATAAAGCACGGTACATAAATATTTCAGCCTATGTACATCATACTGCATAGGTAGTATAATATTACAACGACATTGGATTGACACATGCAAAGAGATTAACTATATTCCAATTACAATGGATGGCGAAGCAACATAGCCTCTCAATGAGTAATTTATAACGGATACCAGAGTCTTTTATTTCATATCTAACAGCCTCAAATGAAGTCACTATATCACGTTTTTCCTACAATGCTGCATTTTATAACAAGCCTTATTTAAGAAAAGTAGTGAAACTATCACATTAGACTTCATCTAGCAAACTCAGAAATTAAACACAATAAGATAATGTATACTAGCACAATGGTTAAAAAAACAGACATACACGACATATGCCTATGCATGCCGTTGGATGGTCAATCATTGATCAAATTAACTTTGTACAGATTTATAGTGCATTAGCTTAATATTAATTTAACCTGATATTCTGCTTCAACAGGAATGCAATCAAGGGAATATGGCTGCTGCAAGCGAGCTATAATGCGGTCCTGTCAAATTTTGATAATGAAATTATGTCAGAGAGCATATAATAGGTTGTCTAATTATATCTAGATAACTTAAGCCCTAACTCTAACTGTTCATCAGGAAAGGGAACAAGAGAATAAGAAAGCATAAAGTGAGACTTGTGAAGAAATTCTCTTATTATTGTCTAAATGTTACTAAGTAAGCCTCTCCAGGGAAGTTCATGGAATTTTTCGTCACTGATGCCCTTGCTCCTCTCAATTGATAAATGTGAAGAATAATGGACTAAACCTAGAAAATATGATTCTGATACACTAAGGCAGTGGTAGCTGAAGGGGACAAATCTTATATTACCTTGTTCTGAATAACATCTTTGAGTATAGTAGTAATCCTGTCCAATGTCTCGATCTTCTTTTCCATTTCACTCACATGAGTCAAATGTGCAACATTTTTGTCATCCTACAAATTTTACAAATCTCAAGATGAGTATACATATATATAAGTTAGAATGAAACATTAAAAGAAGCCATTGGTTTTACTATGTAAACAACCAGAATGTGTAAGGCTAACCTTTCGACCTTGAAGTTCAACTTGCAAGTCTGCTATTTTTCTTTGGACAGTAGTTAGTTCTCTCAAAACCCTGATCAAGTCCTCGCCCTTTTCCCCAGTTGTGGGGGATGAACTCTGAAGTCCTTCCTGGAAAGAAAAAGAATGATGTGCCACAATTTGTCAAACAAATATTGAGAATTGGACAAAAAATAGAAAAGTGCTAGCAATGCACCCTTCTACTGGTTATAAATTATTGAAAACTACAGAAGCATCAGTAAGGTTCATTAGATTAGAGAGACCCACAGAATTTTATGATTTCAATAAATTCAAACTATTAGAGTGTTTGCTAACATTTTGCAAAGCAATATGGTACCTGGGATGGGGGAGTGGACACGGAGAAACCAAGATCAGCAGCAATTGATAGAGCATCGGACATTCCCCCAATGCGTTTCACTGGCTTCCTCCCCACCCAACTTGATTCGCTTGCCATTGACATTTTCAAATCCTAAAACAAACAGCAGCAGTTTTTTTAATTAAAAGTTCCACCTTAATTAAAAACAGTAAAAATAAACAGGCATTGAAAATTAATTTTGAGGAATTATATAAGCCTCTGACAATGGTTTCTATAAACATAATATATATTACATGGTGGATAAGACCTAAGGGTGATCATGGATTGGATTTTTGAAGATCCAATCCAGATCCAATCTAAATCCAAAAAATCAGAGCAGATTATGGATCCAAATCTGCTTTTGCTGTAAAACTAGTTTGGATTTCTTTTTAAATATAGATCCAAATATTTGGATCAAGTTCTAAATCTATATCCAAATATTTAAATCAAGTTTTAAAACCAGATCCAATAAGAAGTATCCTGTAACTAAAAGTCTAGAAAATCAAGCATACAATTATCTATCAAGATACCAATAATATATTCTTTTTTTTCTGCTAGAAGGTAATTGAGCAAGCTGAAACTAAGCTCCATCAAGCCTTCACTAATTATAGCCTTCTTAAGATAGTTGGCACTTTTCTCATCTCCACAAATTGCAATCCAGACTTTAAATTTGGTTTAGGAAGTCGAAAACTTGAATATCAGTGCTACCAAAAAGATAAACGAATCTCCTAATAATTATGTCAAAACTCAAAAATCTTGAACTATAATAGGAGGATATTTCTAAATGAGTTTAGATAATTTGGCATAACATAACATTTTCCTATCCTTGTCATATTCCTATTCACATAATCTGTAGGTTCTTCTGATTCTGCAAAACATGTTCCTATTCACATTAATTGCAAGAGTTCTACTAGAGTTCTATTTTATCTCCAAGCACGGCTACAATGTTTCTGGGAGGTACATAAAATATAAAATAAATAAACAGAGGAGCAATGAGTTGTGAGATGGGTAATTGATTGCAATCAAACTACTCAGATTAGAAAACATGGAAATAACTTATTTTCTCTTATCACTTTTTTGTTTCATTAGCTATATCTTTGAAATATTTTTCTAAAGATTAATGAAAACATTGTAGCACTATAATCATATGCAGTGTTTAAAAAACCATAACATATAAAGGTGCAGGTGCTCCAATATATAAACCCACCAAGCCACACCACTCTAACCACCAATCTAAGTTTCTTCATTCATTCCTCTCTACAAACCTTCAACTTCCACAACTACTATTTGCCATACCTCCAAGATTAAGCAAAACAATAGAACTAGGTTCTTTGGGGGTCTGGTCCGCGACAATTCAGCCTTGTCCATAACCTTAAACTGCTCCAACTTTATTACTAACGGCCACTAAATTATATCTAAAAGACCTCCTTATCGGTAACAAAATTAGTTAGCACACTTGAGTGAAATGTGCCAAAGATAGAAGCCAAAGAACTCTGAAACGCTAGCAAATAGGAGCACTTTTTCCTATTTTGGGTCTCCTTTTCAGCCTTTATTTTTTGTTGGTTGAGAATAGCAGTGTCAATGTTTCATCCCTGGTCTTAGAAAACAACAGTACACTTTTACAATTCATGAAAAAGCTTGCAGAACACAGACTAAGGAACAATGCAAAATCCCCTGAGATTAGAGTCTCTAACCGTGAATGAAGTAAACATACCTTGTAACAACAACAAAGTTTCCAATGCCCTGACCTCAATCTTAATCTCCAGCAAACCCCACCACATCCACAAGCGCAGCAGTGGCACCACCACCGTGCGTGTTCGGAATCACGGCGCCACAACAACCACCATAAGTTCTGCTCAAACAAAATCTAACAAAAAAAAAATAGAACTAGAAAAAGGGACGGAAGGAGAAACTACGATTCGTATTACCAATTAGATTTACCTTGGATCAATAAGAGACCAATAAGAAAGAAAGAAGAGATAAGAAGCTTTAGGGTTTATTCAATTTAAAGTGGGATCGGGGAATGTGTTGAGTTTCAGATCTTGGTAATTGGTAATGAGAAGGAGATGGATTCAGTTCTGATACGTTTGGATCGTCTATATTGGAAATTTGGATTTTTCAAATTTTAAAATCCATATAAATAAAATAGAAAACTGATTTAAAAAAAATAAAAAATATGGACCAGAAGTGGAAAGAAGAATTTAGAAAACAGATTTTTAATGGATCCGGTTTAGTTCAGAATTGGATTAGATCCGGCAAGTCAAATTTTTTACCCACCATTACTTATATATTCATATATATCTCTCCATACAAATAATAAGGAAATAATATTAAATTTATAAATAAAAATAATTAAATAGTAAATAATATAAATAAGAAATAAAACTTTTCAATGTTTATTTATTAGATATACAAGTAGAAATTATGATGAGCCTACTTATATACCAATAAAATTATATAAGTTCAAATTATTTATCGATTAATCATATCGATTCTTTTTTTCTTTTATTTGTTTATATCATCTGATCTTTGTATTTTTTATATTTTTTGTATGATTTATTATTCATATTTTTATATCATTTATTATTTTTATTTTATATAAACATAATATAGGTGTAAATACAAACACAAATAAAACAAGTGTTATTTTATTTATAATATATCCATTTTTTAAGATTAAAAAAAGTATATAAATATAAAGCTAAACGCAAAATGTTGTAATTAATCCATTCCATTTAAATTTGTTAAAAATCTTAATTGTGTGTGTTTTAAAACTTTAAGGCTTAAGACATTCCATTTAAATTTGTTAAAAATCTTAATTGTGTGTGTTTTAAAACTTTAAGGCTTAAGATACCAACCCACTTTCTCATATTTAAAATTCAAAGAAAAATTGTTAAAGAATAAAGATGTTCTTAACGACCTGTTTGCTTGAACAGATAATTAAAATCAACAGATTTGCGAAAATGAATAGAAATTTTTTTTCATATTCCTTAAAAGCGATTAAATTGAAAAAGCGCAAACGAACTTAAAATACGAACCTTAAATTTCATCCACCATCGATGCAAAAATGTGAAGAGACAAATGATAATTTTACTTTTATAACTTTTATAAAGTATATAGATTTTATATGTATACATTATTACAATTATTATTATTTTATTATATACACGTATACCAGTAACCGATTATATGACATATTTAATAGATGTTATGTAAGCGATTATATAGGTGTATATAATAAAATAATAATAACAAATATTAATAATAACAAATTGTTATTAATAATATATCTACATAATAATTAATAATAAATATATATATATATATATATAATATAATAATTAATAATAATATATAATAATTAATAATATATAGGTAATAATTAATAATATTATATTAAATAAAAAATTTATTTTTTAAAAAATTATTTATTTTTATTTTTATTATAAGTGTAATTAGGTAATTTTTAAAATTTATCTATTGATTTTTTTAATCTATTACATCAATCAATTCATTTACTAATTTTTGCAAAATTTATTTCTAAATTAATTCAATTTACTCTCTAACTCAACTCAAAAAAACACATATATTCTTTTCTTCAGATTCACACAAATTCATCTTCACATTCTTCTTCAAATTTATCATATTAAACGACACGGCCTAAATAACTTCCACACATTTTTTATCAATGAAAATAATTTGTATTTAAGATGTGAACAAAATTTGAAAGATGGAGATTTCAATAAATTCTTTAAAACCCTATAAAATGACATTTTATAATTGATAGAGGTTTAAAAATAGTGAGACTCGATTATTTTAATATTAAAAGGTTTTAATATAAATAAAATTGTTATAAAAAGAGTTTCATTATTTTAAAACACTTTCTCTTTATAAACCGCTCTTCTAGAGTTATCTGACTTATCTCTAAGAGTTTTGTTTGTCGTCAAACTCTTTAAAGGAACCGAGACCGTAGGATTAATCCTTTTGGTGAGCTCTTCAAGTTGGATCGATCAGTTTTTTTCATTCCCGTAAGTTGAGTTTTTGTCATATTTTTGGTATATTTATGTTTTTTGTCGCATGTGATCCTTTTCCGCTTGCATGCATCTTATAATGGTATGTCCTAATCTTTTTTGTGATGTTTCTATGTGTAAATAGAAGCTCACGTGGAGTTATAGGCGTTTGACGTTTATATAGTGACCTAAGCATGATAACAGGTAAGGAAAGCTAATAATTGTTAGAGTTAGTGAGTCATATCTTGTATGATTGTGAAGTATCTTATATGCTATGATGAATTATTGATGCTTGTGATTATGATGTGTTGATCTTTTAAATGATCAAATTGAAATTGATTGTATTGTTTGAATTGGGGGTATTTGAGAAAGATGGAATTGTTGGATCATGAATCTAATTGGTGCGACCTAATGTAATTAAAAACTCTTTTTTATCACTGTTTATAGTAGAAGTACCAATTAAAAATAAACAGGTCCAGATTGTTCAAAAACCTTAATTTGATGTTGTTGATATCTGATGCAACGCTAAGCCTCACGTGGCAGCGCTGAGTGCTCGTTTTTGCGAATCGATTGGCACTGAGCATTGGTTTTGCAAATTGATTAAAGTTAAACGACACTTTCTAGCGTTGGGTGTTACCTAGTTTTCAGCATTGTGTCTTATTGGTAAAATGAAGATTCTCACTTCGTTAACCGTCGAATTAAGCTAAAATTTTGATAGTTGATCATAAACATGTAAATCTTCATTTTGGTCGATGGGATTTTTATTTTGAAGTTTGTGGTTAGATAAATGTTTTTCACCGTTTAAATGTATTTCATGTATAACGCTAATTTCTTTGTTTTCATGTTTTTGTTGTTTTGGTTACTTTTGATGTTCTGTATATACTTGAATTGAATCCTATAGTCCTTATTGCTATGAATTGAAATAAAAATGTTATTATGAGTATATAAGATGATAAATGGTATGAAATGTTGTGTGAGCATGTCAATTTATGATGTTTAAAAAATTTCATGGAAAAAATTTGTGTGAAGGTTTTAGTGTATGCATCGGCATAAGGATTCGTTATTGGATTGATATCCTTTCTCTAATAACTACTCAAGCTCAAGTAGAGTTGAGTATAGTATATTATATGGTGAAAAGATGAAGGAGATCCTAGCCACTAGGCTATATCAAGTCCTAGGCATGAAAGGGATTTACTTTGTTCATGGTTGGGTGATAACCCCTTGAGGTCAAACTCTAAAAAGTTTGGGAACCATCAGCAGGTGTAGACCGCGAGGGGATCTAATGCGAGATGCATGTATCCAAATAATTTAGTTTAGTGCCAATAGTTTGTGTGATTATATATAAGAGTTATGTTTTATAACATATTTGTAAGTATTTTGCATGATTTAAATATAAATACGTATGATTATCTCTTTTGCATATTAATTTACCCTTCTTATGTGTTTCTGTGTTGTTTGTCCTTTTTATGCGATGATCACCTATTCGGTGGGAGTAAACGTAGTTGCAGTGTCAGAGACACCTTTGGAGGATGATAAACCATCTTTTAGGGTGGTGAAGGTTTATGTGGGAGTTGTTGTAAGTGAGTGATTCATACTTAAAACTATAATTGATTTTTAGTTGATTTGTATAAAATTTATATTTTTATAGTCATATCTATTTTAGAACTATATTAATATACTTTATACATTGGATCTTATGTTTTGACTACTATAGTGAAATAATATTTTTTTTATTAGTTTTTTTTGAAGCGGGTAAAAAATTGGATGTTACAAATTCCATCATTTTTAAAAATTATTAATTTACCATATCACGTAATAGTATATATTTTTAACTTATCAATTTTACGTATATTTTTTTGTAAATTTTATATTTTTCGTTTGACTATTTTTTTTTTTATAAATGAACTATTCTTTCAAACTAAAATATTTATCTATAATAAAAAACGTTATTTACAATCAAATTAATAATCATCTACAATAAATTTGCAAAATTTATTTAAATTACTAAAAAATTGGGGTGTTACAAATTCTATGATTTTTAAAAATTATTAATTTACCATATCACGTAATAGTATATATTTTTAACTTATCAATTTTACGTATATTTTTTTGTAAATTTTATATTTTTCGTTTGACTATTTTTTTTTAAAAATTAACTATTCTTTCAAACTAAAATATTTATCTATAATAAAAACTTTATTTACAATCAAATTAAAAATCATCTATAATAAATTTGCAAAATTTATTTAAATTACTAAAGAATTAGGGTTTACAAATTCCATAATTTTTAAAAAATTATTAATTTACCATATCACGTAATAGTATATATTTTTAGCTTATCAATTTTACGTATATTCTTTTGTAAATTTTATATTTTTCGTTTGACTATTTTTTTTTTAAAATTAACTATTCTTTCAAACTAAAATATTTATCTATAATAAAAAACGTTATTTACAATAAAATTAAAAATCATCTACAATAAATTTGCTAAAATATTGAGATGTTACAAATTCCATGATTTTTAAAATTTATTAATTTACCATATCACGTAATAGTATATATTTTTAACTTATCAATTTTTCTTATATTTTTTTTGTAAATTTTATATTTTTCGTTTGACTATTTTTTTTAAATTAACTATTATTTCAAACAAAAATATTTATCTATAATAAAAAACGTTATTTACAATAAAATTAAAAATCATCTACAATAAATTTGCAAAATTTATTTAAATTTAATTTTATAATAATAATAATAATATAATTATTTGCATTATCATAGAAGAAATACACATTTTCACTAATCTTTATAAATTTAATAATATCTTATTTTAACAATCTACTTTTTGTTTTCATCACAAAAGGTGAACGCATACTAGCGTACTTATCACGAGCAGTAACCAAAAGACTCTTAAATACTAACAAATTTGGTTTGAAGAGACGAAGTTTAGTATCATCAATCCAATCTAGAACAAATTTGGTGTTTTAGAAAGTGTTCTGAGAGATAATTGAGATGATGTTTTTCCTGTCTCTTTTTTTTTTTGTTCTTGGAATTCACCCCGCAGCCTCTTTTGACTGTGACCCCCACAACCTAGTAATTAGTGCCGAAAACGGGGCTATTATCGTAAACCCTCCTTAACGCCGCGTTTGGCAATCAGCATATCGAACGGCGACTAGCCCCAAATATTCAAATACATCGCAAACACTGCCTCTAGAATCTAGGGTTTTCTTTCCCTCTTTCATTCTCCACTCCTAATTTGCGAACCTCGACGGATTCAGCCAATGCAGCTTCTTCACTCCGACGAACCCGCGTCTGAGCGGCGCGAGTCGCCGGAGAAGCCCGAGGGTTCTTGCACTTTCTCCGATTCTCTGGACTCCGAAACCGACGACAGCGCGGCTGTCGACGTCACCGGGAAGAGCGTGGAGTTTCCGGAGGCGGAGAACGCCGAGGACTCCGCGGAGAGCCTTTACGTGTACAAGAACATCTACAGTCTTATTCCGAAGTCGGTTTCGCGCCTAGCGCGATTGCGAACGCTTAAGTTCTTCGGAAATGAGATTAACCTGTTCGCGCCCGAGGTTGGGAACTTGACGGCGTTGGAGTGCCTGCAGATGAAGATTTCCTCCCCGGGGATCGGAGGCTTGCCGTTGCACTCGCTCCATGGTTTGAAGGAACTCGAACTCTCCAAAGGACCTCCCAGAACGTCTGCTTTTCCGATTTTGACAGAGATTTCTGGTCTCCAGTGTTTGACCAAGCTTTCCATTTGTCATTTCTCCATAAGGTTAGCGTTCTTTCCTCTGTCATTTAATTTGTCTGAATTATATTTTTTAACACAATTGTTGTTTAAGATTACAAATAATGTGGCTTGTGGGTCATTAAGATTATGAGTATGTGTGTGTTTTGAAACTACTATAGATACCTTCCTGCGGAAATTGGATGCCTGAAAAAACTGGAGTATCTTGATCTTTCTTTTAATAAAATGAAGACGTTGCCAGTGGAGATTAGTTACTTGAGTGGCTTGATATCCATGAAAGTTGCGAATAATAAGTTGATGGAACTGCCGTCAGCTATTTCTTCTCTGTCAAGACTGGAGAGTTTGGACCTGTCAAATAATAAGTTGACTTCGTTAGGGTCCCTTGAACTTGCCTCCATGCATAGTCTTAAGAAGTTAAATCTTCAGGTACCTAGTTATGATTTGTTGCCATTTTTCTTTCCAGCCTGTGTTATTCTTGGATGTGAATTTCGCTGGTTCTTTTAACTTGCTGAAGTTAAATTTGTTTACCCCCTAAACACTCACACTATAAAATTATATTCTACTATGTTGATGCGTTGCTTGGATTTTTTGGCTGTTTATGATAGTTGTTTTAAGTTGCTGGTAGTCCACAAGTCTACACTTTTATTTTGGACTTTTGGTTTGTTAGATCAGCTTTGTGGTCTAAAATATTTGTCTATCTGAAAAATATTACCATCAGTGCGTCCCCTTTATGGCTGATTGTGTGTCCCAGTGTCTGATATACAATTTTTTCCTGTTTCCTTTGCTTGAAAGTGTTTAATATGCATTTAATTTGGTGGCATCTGACAGTGTTTTACATGGAGGGACCGCATTGAAGGTGCCTTTGTGCATCCAAGGTATTAATTTTGTAGCTGTAGCTTGCATATGAAACAAACAACAATGAATCTGGGTGTTAATGGGAGTTCAGATTTTTTATCTAGGTTCTTTAATACTTCTGTGTGTCATTAAGTTCTAACTGTATAATTTAGTATTGGATTTTAAAAAAAACAATTCACATGCTTAACCTGTTTTTATGTGTATTTATTGTTCAAGTACAACAAGCTGCTCGGGACTTTTCAAATTCCTTCATGGATATGTTGTAATATGGAGGGAAATGATGAAGCTAGAAGCAAAGATGATTGTGGCAGCTCTTCTGTTGAAATGGATCTCAATGAAAGCAACTTTCAGGAAAACGACGAAACCCTTTCTGACGGTGAGACCTATAATGAATACCCATCTTTGGTTTTCTTGGTCACATTTACTGTATATTTGGTTGGAACTAAACATTAAAGAAGGGAAGAGCACGGAAGAGAGGTTACAGTTTCCAAAAAAATTCCTTAGTTTTGAAGAGAAGAATGTTGGAGAAATCTGTAAAAAACATGTGGGGCCCATGCAAAAAACATTTCCATGCCCAAGAGCTCTAGATGGGTTATTTTTTAATCAAGTATATAAAACAATGTAATCAACTATATTTTTATTATGACAAAATTTACTGTATAAATGTCTAAATAAAATTAGTATATACTTATATGCATAATCAATCATTTTAACCCATGATCGATAATATATGCACATACATATGTAACTGATCATCCACAATCTTATATAATCGGTCATGTAATAACATAATCAATTTTATATATAATCAAACATTGAATATATAAATCTTTATATTTATACAATAAGTTATTATTAATTTTTATTTCTTTTTTATCTCTACTCTATTTCTCTTCTACCAATTACATTTATTTTCATTCCATTTCTCTTACTTTTTTTTCTCACTCATGTACTTCCCCTCCATTTTCTCCCTTCCAAACCTAGCATCAGTGTTTGCGGTGTGAATGATTGTGTTTATGTATTAAGAGCCAAGTACTCTTCTATGATTTCTTTTGCAGGTCCTCAGCATATCTCATCAAGCATGCTAACAAGCTCCTCATCTAGTAGTAGATGTTTTGTATCCCGGAAGTCAGGTAAGCGGTGGAAAAGACGGTATTATTTACAGCAGAAGGCTCGTCAAGAGCGATTGAACAATAGTAGGAAGTGGAAAGCTGTTGATCATGACCAGTTATTGAGCAAGAAGATTCACAGAATTTCTGAACTAGTAAATCATGATAGTCTTGATTCTGAAACTCGTGCAGAAATTGTATCAGAGAATGGGAACCTGAATGATGATAAAAGAATATTTTCTGAACAAGCAATAAATGACAATGAAGTTGGTAATGTTAACAATGATGAAGTAATTATTGAGAAGCGCTTTTCTGAGGAAGATTGCTGCACTGCCGAAAGCGAAGATGAAAAGGATGCATGCTTGTGCTCCGTAGAGAACAAGCAAAGTGAACAGGATGAAGCATCTTGTTTAGAACTTTTAGAATGTGTTTCTAAATCAAAGAGACATTTAGACCGAGATCTTGATAATCCTAAACCGTGCAAGTCTAGAAAATCTATTAGTTCTTGTTCATCATTGTCTTGCAAGTACAGCAAGATCTCATTTTGTGGCATTGAAGATCATCTATCAGATGGATTTTATGATGCAGGACGAGATCGGCCATTTTTGCCTCTAGAGAGATATGAGCAAAATCAGTGTCTTGCTTCTCGTGAAGTCATCCTTTTAGACAGGTGTTTTTACTACTATTATTGTTATTAGTAGTAGTAGCAGAGTAATAGTAATGGTTGTATATTATACACTAGTTTTATTCCTAATGTGATTGGATTGTTTGTTATCTTTCAGAAAAAGAGATGAAGAGTTGGATGCTGTTTTGCTAGCTGCACAGGCATTGGTCCAGAATTTGAAGCAGTTAAATGGTTTTAACAGACATGGGAACCAGGATGTAGTTGATAACTTGCAGACAGCGTCACTGCTTGCACTCTTTGTATCAGATCATTTTGGTGGCAGTGATAGAGGTGCTATCATAGAACGGACACGGAAATCTGTGTCCGGTTCAAACTATAATAAACCTTTTTTTTGTACATGCTCGGTTGGAAGCAGCACCAATATAAGGGCTTCCACCGAACCAGTTGTAAACACCATAGAAGATTTTACTCTTTCTAAGATATCAGAGAAATCTCTGGACTCTATTAAAAAAAGGCGAAATTCAATTATAGTTCCAATTGGCTCTTTGCAGTATGGTGTATGCAGACACAGAGCTCTGCTTTTCAAGGTGATTGTTGATACTATAACTGTATTATAGAATTGTGCACTCATTTTGTATTGTAGTTTTTTCAGTTTGTGCCTTATTTTTGATGTTCTAGTGCTTGATGATTTGTTTTACAGTATTTATGTGATCACATGGAGCCACCAATTCCTTGTGAGCTTGTCAGGGGTTACCTAGATTTTTCACCACATGCCTGGAATATTGTTCTGATTAAGAGGGGTGCCAAGTGGGTTCGGATGCTGATTGATGCTTGTCGACCTCTTGATATAAGAGAAGAGGAAGATACCGAATACTTTTGCAGGTATGTACCTCCTCTGAGTCAAAAGTGGATGTGGAACATTCTTCTCTCACTTGCGTTGGCTAGGCTACTTTAAGATTAATTTTGTGTGCTAGTTAATTTTATTATTGATTTCATGTTGAAATATAGCTTTTGATATCAGTTTTATTTCTGTTATAAGTTTTGTCATGTTAAATAATCACCAATCATTTGACATTTTTTAAATTAGATCTTGTATCATATTGTACCGTGTAAAGAATTTTGCTTATGGTTTGAAATTAGTAAACTAAAACAACCAGTAAGCTGGCTCCAATTTTAGTCCAAATATTTATGTAATATCTTTATGGCAACTAACCTTGTGCAAATTAAAGAATATGAATGAATATCATAGTTTTCTCCAAACTAAGCCTTAGGGAATAGGTAATGTGTCCAAACATACTTTATGGAACTCTATCCTGTATGAAACTAAATGAATATTGGTGACTTTGTTTGAATATCATAGGTGATCAGCATTACATTTGCGATGATGAATACAATTTAGACCCAAGTGTGCATTCTTCTGGTTAATTAAAATTTCTTTAGAATTTGTTCATCATCTGAGAACTTTATTTAAATTTGACTTCTGTGAATTATAAGGGATTATGGGGAGTCTGATGATTTGAATTCCAGGTATATACCTCTTAATCGAACCACGATCCCTCTTTCTTCTAGAGGAATTCCAGGTTCTGATTATTCTTTTCCATCACTTACTGCATGTGATGAGCTTGAGACAAAAGCTTCAACTACTTTAATCAAATGCAAAATTGGATCAGTTGAGGCTGCAGCAAAGGTTTGTAGTTGAACATAATGGCCATGACTTGTTCTACTTGTTAGTTTATATTCTTGTTGCAGTTATTTGGATATAATATAAATATAATATGGTTGCTTCATACACATCTTGTGTGGCATTGTAGGTGCGTACTTTGGCAGATCAAGGGAGTTCGGCTGACAAAATTAAAAACTTTGAGTATAATTGTCTGGGAGAAATAAGAATTCTTGGTGCTTTAAAACACCCTTGCATAGTGGAAATGTATGGACACCAAATGTCATGTCAATGGTCTGTCTCAGCTGAGGGTAATCCTGAACACCGTGTGTTCAGATCTGCCATTTTTATGGAGTATGTGAAAGGGGGCTCTTTAAAAGTAAGATTTTCTATCATTTCTTTGTTATCATTGACACTTATTTGTTTTCTTTATTAAATTAAATTCACACTTATTTTTATGCAGAACTATCTGGAGAGGCTGTCAGAAACTGGAAAAACGTATGTTCCTGTGGAGTTGGCTTTGCATGTTGCCAAAGATGTCTCATGTGCTTTGTCAGAGCTGCACTCAAGGCACATAATTCATCGTGACATTAAAAGTGAAAATATTCTGCTTGATTTGGATAGGAAGAGAGACAATGGAGCGCCAACTGTAAAGCTCTGTGATTTTGATAGTGCAGTGCCACTAAGATCAACTTTACACGCATGTTGTATTGCTCATGTTGGAACACCTCCTCCCTGTGTATGTGTTGGAACACCTAGGTGGATGGCTCCAGAGGTTATGCGGACTATGTACAAAAAAAAATCTTATGGATTGGTGAGATCCTCCTACTGGTCAGCCATTTATTGAGTTTTTGAAGTATATGAACAGTATAAATTTTTTTATAACTGGCCATTTTCAGAAGTTTAACTATAGGTCCAGCTCCTTTGATTTTGAACCTCTCTGATTTTGGAAAAGGATATTCTGTTTATGTCAATGTGCTATCAATAAAATAATAGGAGGTAGTTCTCTATGATGCCAAATTCCCATCCCCTCTCTTCTTAAAGTTTTAGTAGGAAACTTCAAAGAGTCCCACCTAACAAACACTCCCTTGATTTTAAATTTGACTAGTTGTTTACTGTAATTTAGGTAAACTAGTATTCATATTAAAGTACATTGCAGAAGTTGGGTTATTTTAGTTGCTCTCTTACTATATGATGTTAAAAGAGACTATCAGATCAGAGACTAGATTAGTTGTTCAACAAGGATTTCGTCTTCATGTACAAGCATTATATTATTGACTGCATTATTGAAAGATACCTCAAAGAAAATCATGAATGTCTAACAATATTCTTGGCATAGATAACCACTTAAACAAACTGATGTTGATATTACATAATAAGAAAAGCTGTCTTCTGTTTTATTAGTTTCCTAAATTAGAGTGACAAGCTCCTAGGTACTATCTATGCAAGATCTTGCATTTCATTGTCATCCTGGATGATCAAGTGCCTTATAGATAGTTTTAGGAACAATAGTAATGGGCAAAGAGAAAATATAATAAGAGTATAATGAGGATAGATGATGATAACTCAAAATTATAAATTTATGGATAGTCTTAGGAACAATAGTAGTTGAAAAAAAAAAAAAAAAGGTAATGGAGGCGGAGGAGGATGAGTCAAAATTATGAATTCATGGATTGTTTTAGGAACAATAGTGGTGGACAGAGAAAACAAGAAAAGAGTATAATAGAGGCCTTAGAAATGTAAGTCTTAGAAATGGTCTCTAAGTGTAACTCAACCTTACAAAGATTAGATTTTTAATAAAGCTTGCTTAGCGTGCTCTAAACCAATACCTACTTAGCGATTTTGTCAACACGTCTGCAAGTTGATTATTGAATATGACAAACTCAGTATTGAGTTTCTTGGATAATAACTTTTCTAGAATGAATTGATAGTTGATCTTTGTGTTTGGTCCTCTCATAGAATGCATGATTACAAGCATTGTGAGGAGTTGCTTAATTATCACAATTCATCTTCATTGTTGAATCTCACAAAAATCTAATTCTTGGAGGAACTGTTTTACTCACACAAGCTCACAAGAGAGAGTTGCTATTGCCCTATACTGAGCTTCCATAGTTGATTAGGCAACTACATTTTGTTTCTTGTTTTTTCAAGAAATAACATCTTTTCAGGTGAAAACACAATATCTTGTAGTAAAGCGTATGTGCATAGGAAAACATGCTTAATCAACATCACAGTACCTAGAGATTTGGTTATTTCCTTTATCTTCATAAAGTATGCCTTGTTCTATAGCCTTTTTGAGGTATCTTATGATACATACAAGCGTTTCAATGATCAATACTGTAGGAGTCTACATGGACTGACTTACAACACCAACTACAAAAGGCAAATTTGGTCTTGTAATAGATGAATGAGTTTTCCAGCTGGTCTTGTATATCTGCTAGGATTAAAGAAAGCTTCACCCTATTCTGACATTAATATTTGAATTGGATCAAAAGGACTATCCACTGGTTTACTATCAATCATATTTGTATCTTTTAGGATCTCTAGAACGTACTTTCTTTCATACTTTCTTTGAGAAATTACGACACCTTCGTTTTATTGGAGTACTTCAATGCCCAAAAATTGTGGGACTTCCAAGATCCTTTGTCTAAAAATGATTGCATAAGCGTTCCTGTAGCTAAGAAATTAAAGCAGCATCAGTTCCTATAATGACCAAATCATCAACATATCCCCTATTAAGTATTTTCATTTTCCAAGGGATGTATGACTATAGAATATTGAATGATTTGCTTCATTGTGTTTCAAACCAAAAGTTTGAACAATGTGGTTGAACCTTACGAAGCAAGCACGTAAAAATTGCTTGAGACCATATTAAGAGTGACAATATACAAACTAGACCAGACTCTCCTTGAGCAACAAACCAAAGAGGTTGTCCAATGTAGATTTCTTTTTCTAGATTGTCATGAAGAAAAACATTTTTTATATCTCAAACTGATGAAAAGGCCAATGAAGAATTGTGGCCATGGCAGGAAAAGATGGACAATAGTCTTGGCCACTGAATTTCGGAGAATGATCAAAACTCAGTTAGAGTTGACTAAATTTATGTATTATGTTTTTATGAAAAAAGAGTGAGTACAACAAGTATATAAAGGTACACCTAAAAATTAACTTTATGACAGCTTAACAACAAAATGATAAACAACTATTTAACAAAACTAAATCATATTCTTAAAATGAACAATTAGTATTTAGGGATTCTATTATTGAACAAAAATTTATTCATGGAGAAAAAAACTATTTAGTTTTACATAATGTTTTAAGTTGTGTTTTACGGTATTGTGATGGGAACATTAAGAGTATTGTGTTCTGACGACTATCATTGTATGATACCATCTTTTGTGTTTTCCCTAGGAACTTGCGTGGGGCTAGACATATTTATCATACGAATTTTACTGAAAAATGTGTTATTGGATTTTCAGTTCGAATTTAGAATGTGTTCCTTAGGACAGCAAGTCAATAATTTGGATGCACACTTCGTGCAATTCATTATGTGGAAGAGATTACAATCGCATTGGGACAAAACATAAATTATGATAAATTATTTTATAGAACTATTGTTGGCAGTTGCCTTGGAAATTTTCTGTTTGTTTATGGAAAATTGTGCTGATATACCCCTTCCTAGCAGGGACAAATTTGCTGTTCCATTTCCCCCTTTTGTTGTGGTTAGAGGTGCTAGTGCACATGTTGCTTCATGAGTTGAGAATAAATGTTTAGTGAACAAAATTGCTCAGCAACCAGAAATAGTATCTTCGGTTGTAATTTATATTTTCTTTATCTTGTGACAGGAAGCTGACATTTGGTCGTTTGGATGTTTGCTTTTGGAGATGCTTACTTTGCAAATTCCATATTCTGGGCTTTCTGATTCACACTTCCTTGATAGTCTGCAGGTGTGGTCATCATTTGTTCCCTTTTGGACTCCAATGGCTGTTATTGTACTGTCTGGTTTATGAGTAACTTCAACTTGCCTTTTTTAATAAATTTTACTACAATGGTCTATGCAGATGGGTAAACGACCACAGTTAACTGATGAGTTGGAGGCATTGAGTTCAATGAACGAACCCTCAATGATTCCATCCGGTGAAGAGATAGAAAAATCAGATGTTGAGGAAGACATGCTGAAATTCCTTGTTGATTTGTTTCACAAGTGCGTAGAAGAAAATCCTAACAAGCGTCCCACAGCTGAAGAAATCCATAAAATGCTGCTTGCACACACACACAAAGATCGATTACAAGTTTAATTTATAGGAAGTTTTAGATGGGTTACTCTGGTGGCCCTGTCCTAGCGAAATATATTATTATTACTTTTCTTCATTAAGTGTACTAGGGCTTATCCAAGAATAATTTTGTTTCATGTAGTTTGTTGTTTTAGGTCTAAGTCTTCGGTGAGTTGTATCGTTTGTACATTTTCAAGGGGTGAGATCCATGCGGCTCTAATGTAGTCTGATTGAGATCTTTATATGGTAGCTAGATCTCTTTCGGATAGTGAACGTGGAGACGAACATGAGTTCCAACCATTCCTCAATTGTATCTTATTTTTATTGATGCCATTGAATTGTCGGATTAATTTATTGATTCCTTTGAAATTGTATAATGTCTTATAGGAGCCTATTATTTTTCCCTATTTTGGTACTATCAAGCTATGCGTGGGTTTCTTTTCCTTTAAATAATTTGATGGTACGACATTTGGAGGGTTGCATTATTGCTTCATCGGCTGTCTCGAACAACCGTTAATCCTATTTTCCTTAAATCAAGATCCGTATGCTGTAAAAATGCGGGGAAATGCAAAGAAGATGGAGTTGGCAAATCATTTTATCTCGGGCAAGTTGATGACAAAAAATGCTTGCTAAGTTGAGATTTAACAATAAATATAAATTTTATGGGTCTTCTTTTTTAAAATTGTACAGGTTCTAATATATTATAATTAACAGAAAGGTTACTGTATACTAATTCAGTTCGTTGATTTCAAAACGCTGGAGTATTTGAAATGAATTTGATTGGGTTTTGTTCTAATCCGTTTTCTTGGTTCCTTAGACTTGACCGGAGGCAGGAATGTGATAAATAAGCAACGACGTGGGCTATATTCTCTCGTGACAGACTAACTGGTTGTTTCCAGATAACGACAACGAATGATTATTACCTCTCTAAACTAATGTTTGAACCTATGTTGTATTTTTTTTACCTGGTTTCACATGCAGCATTTGGTGTCATAATAATAACCCATTAATTATTTACAAAAAGAACAAAAGTCGGCGTCCTTTTCCTCTCACTAATAAGAATGAGTTAGAGATAAGGAGAGTGAGAAAGAGGTGCATTGCATTGCAGAATGACACCCACCTCTGAACAGCTTGTACTCCAATTAGTTAAAATTGTTTAATGGGGGTTGCAGATGCTTCATCTCTCAGCTGCTCTTTATGTTCCCTTTTCTGTGACGGAAAAATTGAGTGGTCTTTGCATCCTTATACAAAGAGTGCATGCAGTAACCAGTAGCAGCAACTTTGGACCACCCTACTCACAAGATTCTTGTACTTATAGTTATATATCTCTCCCACATCTCCCATATCCTTAATAAAGACCAGAATCACTCCTCATTAAAAAAATCATCCACCTATATCTATGTAGGGTTCTTAGGGAACGAAATCCCAAAACACTCCTCCATCTTTCCCAGTGGACTGTGGACAGAACACAACCGAAAGCTCGTTTATACGAGGGCCCTCTCAACACAACAACACTCACCAAGAATCCCATTTTGAAAAATCTAGGCATCGGTGTTTTTGTGACAGAAAATTGAATGAAAGCGAAGAATGGAAATATCTTTTTGGCTTTAGATGCTGCTAAACTTGCTTTAGATGGGGTTGTGATGGTACCTATTGCTTTTCTTTTTCTGTCTCTATTTTTTCTACCTGCTGACTTGGTTGCCACTTTTGGTACATTGGCATAACTGAAGAGATTGAGACCCCAAATAACCAAATGGAACATGCTTTCTTCAAATCAAATGCGGACCACCTCCTCTGTCTTCGAGCCACCCTGTTTTATTGCAAGCTTCTCCCATATATACATTGTGGACCATGATGTTGAGACTTAATAGTAATTTTTCCATTATAGGCAACAATTACAATTTTGGCACAAAAATCTAACTTTCGTAACCCACCACTTTACTCGCACAATTAAATATATGCTCTCCTCTATGCCAACATTATATTCCCCCTTTTTTTAAATATTTAATTCTTTTCTATTCCTATTTCTACTATTTAAATCACACCACAGTCAACTTAACTTTTTCCCCCTCCAAACATTTTAAATGCTTCATCTATTGTTTTCTTGAAACGATAATATGGTACTCTCTTATTTCTCATACACATACACTAAATTATTATAAGTTTAAAGTTTAAAATTATCTTCAAGGTTATGATCTCATACACACCCACATTCTTAAACGTCAATAATCAAGTACTGAATAAACTAATTTATCTTATTATTATTATTATTATTAACTAAATTGACTGAACTTTAGTCCTGGTAATTCGTACAACCATGGTTAGAAAAGCATTGATCAAGCATAAAAAAAAAAAGCATAGATCAGACATGCTCCATATTTAAAATAAAAAGCATAGCCATGCATCCTAAAGTTTAGCTTGGGATATGTGCAGGCCTAGCTTCACAGTATAATTCCTAGCTAGTGTGCCCCACCCAACGGGATATAACACCAAAAATAACGTAAACATTTGCAGATATATTTCCCGTTTTAGAAAAAAGAAGTGGGGATTAAGTTTTAAACAAAAGGGAATTAATTGGAAACATATGTAAAACATTCTAGATTTTTATCTGTATAATGTGCTGGAATTAAGTTTTAAATAATATTATTTTCATACAACATATATTAATTTAAAAATATAAAATATGCGTACAATTTTACGAATAATAAAATAATGGTAAAATCCTCAAATTAAAGAGGATTATAATATTATTCTTCAGAGGTTTAGAAGAAAGAAGGAGAGAGACTGTGAGTTCAACTTACTTCTAACAAAAATAAACAATTAACAATTATGGATAAAAAAAATATTTAAAACCTTAAATATACCTGGACTAAAAAAAAATTAAAAATAGGTTTTAATTTAACTTTTAAATTAATTATTATCAAAATCCACGAACTTATGGTATACAATAAGTTAAGGTATCAGTAGATATATGTTATTTTTCTTGACACGTATAGAAATTAAACATTTTTTTTGTCGATATAATAACCAAATGACAATGCTTGATCCTATAAAAGTTATACGCATATTTAGTACTTGACTGTGTCTTGAATAAGAGGAGATGAAAAAAAAGGTACATCGAGGAAATAAAATAATTACGATGATATGATAATATAGAGGATGATATCAAACACATGTAAAATTGTATGAGGATTATATGCATAATGTTCAAACTTTTAATAATTGATTTCATAAAAAAATAATAATATGAAGTTAATTATTATCGCCAGAGTGAAAGATGCTATGTGACAATGGTGAATAATTTATAAAAGGATCTGACACTACAAAAATATTTAACAGAAAGTTTAAACATGTTTTGTATTTTTAAATATTCTGTTTTTAGTAATTTTTTTATTTATTTAATATTCGTCCCCACTTTTTTTTTCCTCGTTGTAACAATAATAGAAACAAAAGTAACTATACTATGAGAAAGTAAAAAGTAGACTAAGAAAAAACACCATATTCGCGACTAAGAGGATTTTACAAGGCATAAAAGAAAAACTAGTATATTTGCATAGACGTAAACATTACTTAACGTGCTGATTTCAAAAGGCAAACGTTACTTAAAGTGCTTATAGAAAATGCTTTTGGTATATGAAAAGAATAATATTATTAAATTACTTTACTTAGTTATATAAAAGATTGATCTAAAAAAAATGAATTTTTTTTTTGAAACTCTACGTATAAAAATATCATACGTATCAATTAGATAATTATATTATTGAATACTTTCAATTTCACTAAATTGTATATGTTTAAGCAAGGTCTAGCCTAATCTACGTAACTACTTGTTCTTTTAGTCTTCTATTTTTTTTTTTTATCGCTAGAATCTTACTTAAGTAATAAATACATGTAAAAGATACTTTAATACTCAAATTAAGTCAGTTTATTATCGATATTTATAAGAATCGATGATAGCGACCATGTTAGATAAGTTCTAATTACTCAAATGCTTGTTGTCAATGCGATAATAATACATACGTTAGTTAGTTGAAAAAATTGTTAAACATACTTTAAATCTAGTAAAATTATGTTTAAAAAATTTTCATATTTTGACAATCGTACCCAAACATTTGTGTAAAGTTATCATATTTCATATTAAGAAATTAAGAATAAAACACTTAAGCTTAAGCTTAAACTAACAATAAGTAAAATTAAATCTTAAAAATTTGTGTAAAGTAAATGGTGTGTGTGCATATATTCGAGTATAATGGTGGTGTTGCCTGCGTATAGAAGGCATTGAATTCTATTGTGTGAAGAAGTGAATGCAGTTTTTAAGATTATCATCGAAAGCTTTAAAGCGAAGTGTGTGTTGGATGAAGTGAATATTTATTAGTAAATTGATGCGATGCGGCATCATGGTGCCTAAGCTGAGTTGTTGATGAATTGTGCATTGAAACATAGACAAGTAGCAGAGAATGCATGATGTTTTATTTTCAAGATACTAACATTACCTTTAATTTGGTGACCAATAGATGATCAACATCCAAAGACAATAATCAGAATCAAATCCACCCGTAATTCCTCTCTACAACCCTATCATCATCACACATTAACTACTATTATCATTGCATTAATTAATCTTTATATAAAGTAGGTAAAGAATAAAATGAGTCCAGATTCTTTACTGATTTTTAGGTGTTGTCCTCTACTGAGTATTAAGAATATACTGTGTTGGTATTTTAAATTTTTTTAATATATTTTAAAACATTAAAATTAGTGGTAATCAGTGTATTAAAGAGGCACAATAGAAAAACAGCACATTAAAATCCAATAAAAAATCTAAATTTGAATAAAACACGTCAATGTTTTGTTTTTAAACCTATTCCTTATTATATATCGGTAGGACAAAAACACCATGTTTCTTTGTTGCAAACTTCTTACAAATTTCAACTCTTAGTTACTTTTAAATGATCTTAATCATTTGTCTCCCAATTATATTTAGTAGAAATGATATAATCATAAAAAAAAATGAAAAAAGTTGGAAGTTGACATATAACAATCACATGAATTTCTTTTGGAAAAGCTAGCTGCTTTTTGATTCTTTAAAATGATGAAGAGAGTATAATTGCACTTAAAGGTTTAGAAAAAAGTAATATAAGTATAAAATAAACCATGTGTGTAATGTGATTCTCTTTCTCTTTTTCAATTTTCCTAATATATTCTCTTATAAATATATTAACACTTTGCACCATTCTGATTTCACAAAAATGATCATAGCCGCCACCTCCACATATAAAGTGGCCATATAAAATACCTAGTCCAAATAAAATACATAATACTTATTCGGTATATATCTAAGAATCTTTAACACTTCATCAGAAGCTATATATTCTTGCCACATACACTTCCACGTGCTTTCTGTTCCTTCACCAAAACCAGTCAAGCAATCCATTACACAAATTTAAATACCTTTTTTTTTTTCTTTAACACTTCCTCCCTAACTTCATATATTTATCATTTAAGCATTTTTAAACCTTACCACTTTACAATATAAGCATCTAACATACACAAATGTTTGTCAGAAAGAAGAAAATAAATTTAACGTGGTTCAGCGTACAATGTGTATGTTTACGTCTACGATTATACTAGAAAATTTTTTTATTTATGGTGTATCTCAAACTTTACATAAGATTTCTTATATAATAAAATAGATAATCACATCTCACAATTCTGAACGATGTGAGACTAAATCAAACACCATAATACTAATAATATTTACATTGTTGTTTATGTCTAATGATCATATCATAAAATACATTATACTATGAATTAATTATAAATGATACAATATTGTTAACCTTCTTTTTAAGTAGTTATTTAAAAAATTCATATTGAGGATTTGGCTATAGTGTAAATTATATTTAAAATGAATAGAGATTAAATACACATTTCTTTGTATACATAATACACCAAATAGAGATTATTTTGAAAATTTTTTAATATAAAATAATTGAAGTTTTCAGAAATTAAAAATGTAATTAATGTTTTCTCTTTATTACATACCTGCTATTAGTGGTGTAGGCAGGCACAAAGAATCAATACATGAGAGAACAATGGTTTATAGTCGAAACAGAAAATATCTTACTTTTTTATTACATATTTTTAATTCATGTGTATTAATTTTAGACATCTAAAAATATGGAAAGGAGGTGATAACATTATCATGATTATATTAAATTTTAAAAATCATGTAATAAAATAGTAATCCAGAAAATGAAAATGGTTTTGAATAAAAATGTGGTAGGAATTGGTGAGTATATCTATCTGGGTGATGTTAATTAAATAGATGGTAGCAAAGGGAAAACGACGGGTACAGACTGTAATTACATCTTCTTTTTGAAGCATTAGCGGGCACAATAAAAAAAAAATAAAAAATGTAAGATTTAAACACATAAGCTATAAAATAGATAATGACATAAATACTTTAGATGTATCATGTCACTAGCAGTATCTATAAGAAGAAAAAGGGTTGGAGATAGCATTAATTTTAGAAGTAATGAGTCATTTTCCTAATCACCAGTATGAAAGGTTTCCGGTATGTGGTAGCAGATGCAGCAGAAGCAAGTATTGAAGAAAATGGGAAAATTGCAAAAAAGAAATAAAAATTGAGTTTGGTTGAGATGCTTTTTTTCTTCTTCCTGATGCATGATGTGTGATGTAGCCATGCAAATGGTCCCCTCACACAGTGGCCACTTCCTTAGTACGCACCCCAAAACTTATTAATGCATTTCTCATATATTTAGAAAACACTCGCTATCTTCTCTGCAAACTGCATGCTGCTAGTGTTCGCGTGACAATATTCAATTTGCATCACCAGGGACCACTTTTTTCCTCTTTTATTTTCTTTTCATTTTAATATTTTCCTAATATTCCCTTACTTATACATAACAATTATTATAATTCATTTTCACAACACTCTTCTCTCTTAATTCCCCCCCCTCATCTCTGCTATATATAATACTGCTTCTTCCTATCTTCTCCATCCAAACCCTACCCTTCAATTCCCAATCTCTTCTTCCTCATTCCAATAACCATCATGCACCACTACCAGTTGAAGCTGCCAGCATGATCTTAACTTTCCTCACCCAGTTGAAGAGAGATCAGATCATGTGGCAGTTTCACCCAGTAGTTGTTGGCCGCATGAACCCTACTTCTGCTCCTTCTTTATTTTCTCTTCAATTATGTCTTTTCCCTCTACGATTTTCTCTGATTCTTTGTAACCGATTTACAGAACCAAAGTGTGACTAGTTAAGAATGCTTTCTTATCTGTTTTTTTCTCTCATCTGGGTTCTTACTCTCTACCACATATATATATATTTTTTCTTTCCCCTTGTTTTTTTTTTCTTGGATAAAACAACGGACATGATGTATTTTATGATTGTTTTACTTTTCTTCTGCCACTGCGTGAAATTGAATATGCTCCACGGTGTGAAATCTTAATTGTATGATTGTTAGGGTTTTGAGAGACAGGAATTGTTTTTGCGTGGTTCGGTGCAATGCATTCGTAATTTCAGGATCGGATTCGCGCTTCGGTGTCTGAGCCTCCATTTACATTGGAATTGTAGTATACCCCCTTTTTTTATTTTTTGTTAAATTTACCTATTGGATTTTCTTTACTATTAGTGTCTTTGTTTATTTCCTTGGTGGTGGTGGTGGCAGTGAAATTCTGTATTTAGGGTTCATGTTGATGGTTTTTGTACTTTCTGAATTTCCAAAGATACTCTGAACTCCTTTAACAACCTAGATTTCTTTTCTTTTATCTTCTCTTCTTTTAAAGATGGTCAATTAGTTAACTAGAGAGAAGTTGAGAGAGAAGAAAAGTGATGTAGTGATTTTTCCCCATGACATTTTGGGATTAACATATGTGGGTGTTGAATAAACATTGATGCATATATTTGTAATTAATACATATGGCTCACAGTACAGGTGAGTTACTTAGGCCGATTCATATTGCTTGATGTGTGAGAAATTGCTCAAGTGAGACAAAAAAACTATTCCATTGCTGAAGAAGTCATGGTAGATTCTCAAATATCTCAATGTACTTTCCTCATCTTGCTAGGATCTGAGTACAGCCTTTTGGCATAGGTTTTTGAATTTGGATCTTTACTACGTGATGAAACAATCATGTGCTTTGCATCCCAAAGAAAAGAAAATCCTGCAAGTGAGTATGAGATAAGGAAAAACTAGTAATATATAATAAACTTTAATATTTCTTCAACTGTTTACAATCATCTGGTGCATTGAAAATTGATCCTCCTTGGAAAAATCTCGTACGGACAATCACTTGATTTCGTTATAAACACCATGATCTGCAAGGTTTCTGACAAGAAATGTATGTGAGCACATGAAGTCATGAACCACCATGTCCCCATTATATAATATCATCTGGTTGTGTAATATTTGTACATGTTTGCAGTTTCTTTCCCTCTCTTCTTTATCTTCTTTGTCCATTTTGGTTCTCACGGGGTTTTCTTTGGATCTGAAGCTTCCTCTTTTTTTTCCTTCTTTTATTTCTCTTTCGGTAAGATTCCACATAGCTTTCAATCTGCTACCAGTACTCAAATGACATGTAATAGGTCAGTGATTTGATTCTCTCAATTCTTTCCGTATGTCTTTTATATGTCAGTTATTGTTACCACAGATGCCAGCTTTAATCTCTATATTAACTGCTACTTCACTCATGCATTACTGTTAGACAGACAAATGTGTTCATAATCAATGAGAAAATAAAACCTATTAATATAATCAACATAATTATCACACTGTACAGTCACAAACTCTTGATTCAACCAAAAAATGCAAAACATGTTATTAGCTGTGAAGAACTATTTAACGGGTGATTTCTGAGCAATTTACTTAGAAAAGTTTAAGTTAAGTTGTTATGGGATCCCTTAAATGCTTGATCATTAAGAATAGCTCACAGTCACTGTGTGTGTCTGTGTTTGCACTCTCAAAAACTATGTATTTGTGTTAATTGCAAGTACAATTTGAACTCACAGGTTGTTGTGTAAATTGCGATTATGTTGAGCATATACTGGTTTCTCTAAGTTGTAATTTGAAGAGTTCTGAATGGGATCGTATATATTCTTTAGGAAAAAAATACTGATATACCAGTTACCACATTCATTTCCTTTATTGTGAGATGTTGAAGTCGCAGGTTATATACAATGTTCTACAGTGCAGATATGCCTCATTTTATTTGGCTTAAATTAATAAGCAGATCATGATTCAAATTTAATTAGTTGGTTTCTTTGAATTTAAATACTGAATGAAATCTATAGACACTGAAAACAAAAACCACATCAAAACAAAAGCTTTTCTGCGAATTATATAAATACAATTATGATCGATATCAGAAATTCGGAATGTCACGTGATGCTAAAATTGTCTTCATTTCTTTTGGTCCCCATTCATAAAAAGATTCAAGTCTGTGCTTCTTTATTGTTGAACGGCTATAGTTTTTTCCCTCTATTAACCACCTTCTCTCATATTGAGGTTTTGTTAATTAATTACCTGAAATAGCTGAAACCTTTCCACTCTTTTACTGCTAAGAATTGTTAACAATTCCTAAAATTAAAAAAATTAAATAAAAGATAGAGATTAATTATGGTGGTTCAGAGCGAGGAAGTCTTATAATTAACAAATTTTCATTACACTTCTTACCACTTATTTTTTGTCTTTATACCTTATTCTTTCACATCACTCATCATTTCACATTCTCTCTTCTCTTCCTTTCTCTTTTTTATTTGTAAAAATAAGTGTACGACTATATTTTTACGTTTGATTTGATTCAAAATTTACGTATATAACCCTACTTTTGTCATTAGCTTCCTAACAAATTTAAATTCTGACAAAATTTTGGAATGTGTGCAGGCTAGAGGTTATGCCTAATTATTTCAATATATATATATCATCATCATCACCAATTCATGATGTTAATAATAGAAAATTTTACAAAAAATATAAAATCAGATTAGGTTTTCAACAGTATTTTCATTAAGTTTAGTTTGATTTTTTTTTTCTGTTATATCTGTTTTCTAGTTGATGATTTGTTGTGTTTGATATTTAAAAAAAACTTACCGTTGTTAAAATAAAGACGGCATGAGTCCCATATAAATCACATTGTATGAGGTGGGTATTATGAATTCACCATGACCATAACCATCCCTCATAACTCATTTTAATTTGTCATATACTTCAATAAGAAGAATCATATGGATACTAAATTACAAATTTCACTTAATGATAAAGATTAAACACTGCCAATTTTCTGAAAAAATAATAGGAACTACCTTACCGAGGTCCTAAATTATAATTATTATATGCTATTTAAAAAAAACTAAAAATATTGAAAAATGGTGTATAATAACGATGATTATAATGATAAATAATTTTTATATTATAATTGTAAAAGTATTCTCTTATCGTGCTTTCCCCCCCTTCAAATATCATTTTTAATAAACTTTAGGTTTTCATATTGAAGTTCCTTTTCTTTTGTCCTAAATATAAGTATTTGTTGTAATCTCAAATGTTATTTCAATTTTATCCAAACTTTTTTATTTATTTTAATTACACATATTTTTCTCACACTTTTAAATATTTTTGCTAAGATTTTACTTTATATTAAAAAAATACCCGTACAGAAAACAAGATATACTTGCTTGATGTTAAGTCGCAAGTTGTGTTACTTGTATGGATGAGGGGAACGTGTATTGATTATTTAATAAGCTTAAGAAACAGAGGCTAAGTTGACATAATACTGCAAATAGGAAATATTCCATTAAAACTATTACTATTATTATTATTATATAAATTAAGCATATGCCAAATGGGTCCCAAGGGATAAAATATGAAAGAAAAATTCATAAAAAGTTCCCCTACTTTTGGAACTTTAATTTTTTTACTAAAATTCCATCAGGAAACCAACCATATATAATTTATTTATTTATTTTTCTTTACTTATATACCAGCCATTGAGAATCAGAATTTACTAAACAATGGGAAGACTCAAATACAGTTTCATTATTTTAAAGGCCTACCGCTCGATTCTCAACAGTTTGATCCCTATTAAGTGGAGTTGCCCGCCAAACAATCATTTTTACAAACTTTAACCTAAAAACAAAATGAGATAAAAAAAAATACCAAACAGTTTTGGTTGGTGACATGTAATATGATGACGAGAAAGAAAAAAAAAAGAAATAAAAAATATCTATAACAATATATAAAAAAGATTTATTTTGTGTTCACAATTCAAAATACTAAACAGTTTTGGCTGGTGATATGTAATATGATGACGAGAGAAAAAAAATATAAAAGAAATGAGAAATATCTATAACAATATATAAACAAGATTCTTTTCTTTGTGTCTATATTTTAAAATATTAAACAGTTTTGGATAGTGATATATAATATGATAAAAAAATATAAAAGAAATGAGAAATATTGAGAATAATGTGTTTGCACTATGTGGTTTAGAAAAAAAAAAAAAGAACTCCTAAGCATTATCCTTATATATATAATATCATCCGTACCTAAAATAAAGCATCCACTATATATATAGCTACACCTTTTTTATACTTTGATTATAACTATCATGTTCATTCATGTGAACATGTGATAAATAACCACATGGGTGGATGAAGCATAAACCAATTTACCTACTCATATAAAACTTTTATTTTATGTTAGATGTAAATTTGGAGTGTGTTTAGTTTAAGTTAGAATGTGTATCTGAAGTATACCTAGGCATAATTGGATAACTATAAGGCTAAAACTGCCTAGATATAGTCCCACAAATAGAAATAGTATATGGGTAATGGGTTAAACAAGATCACATAACGGTCTGGGCCGCCTACTATAGATTGTCATATTGAATATAGGGTCGTTAACTCTGGATTTAAACCTGCCACAGACACTTATAACTTGGGCTTAGCTTAGGCCCATATGAAATTTAGGTACTAGTCCAAAATGACTCGAAGAAGGCCCAGCCCACAAGAAGGGACATACACATTTAATGATTCTATAAATATGAGTGGACCCCAACAATTAAAGGTACACTTTCATTAATTTCCTAATATGATATTTGACTTTTGATAGCCTTTTTGTTGACTTGATTGTCGAAGCCCTTTTTGCAGATAACAGGATCCAGACCACTTATGTTAGAGATGATATGTAAAGTCAAGAAGGAACCAACTTGAGAAGTCAAAAATTGAAATAAAGCATTTTTTATGGTCCCAATATCTTTTATTTATTTTCACGGTGTCATTAAATAAATTAATTCAAAATTTTGTTTGATAAGTCCTTGTCACATGACTTTTTAGTATGATTTATATGTTTTTATCGTATGAAACAGTTTATTTGGTCAACGAATTGTGATTATAAAATGTGTCTTTTGAAGTAATTATGATAAATAGTGAAAATAATACAATTGTTCTCATTTTCTTTTCAATTTTTCTTTTCCTTTTAAATATACCATAACTTAGATTTAATCACAATTTTGATTGAATTTAAATTTAAAATTTTGATATATTATGTATATAGAGGATTTTTCACTGTCGATCAACGGTAATTGTTATTTTTAACTAAATCTAATTTAAGTTAGTTTCTAAACTTTAACATGCCATTTTGTATGAATTTTAAAATTTAAAGATATTCTAGAAAAGAAAAAACTTAACAAAATGCACTCTAACTTTGACGAGTATGTACTTGTCTTGTCTCCCTGACAAGACGTTTTGCAGGTGCTAATCCAAAAATCATGATTATTGAAAATAATAACCAAAAGTTATAAATAACTAAATTTTGTTTGATTAATAAAAATATTTATATTAAATTTTAAAATAGAATGGTAGCGTTTATTTTTATTAAAATCATTAATTTATTATTATATTAAATTATTTAATAAAAAAATTATTGGAGTTAGATTCTTTCCTTTTTCTTCGGAAGAATGTGACAAAGAGAATGTAGATCAGAAATAATTTTTGCAAAACATTAGTTTTAGAAATATTAGTTTTCAAGATATAAGTCAAACACGAGACACGTCATAATTCTAGATTTCTGTAAAAGTAAATTTTTTTCTTCTTACTAAGGCCTCTTATGGTAATTTCTTTAATAGAAGCAATAAACATAAAGATTTGAAATTTTATTTATTTATTTTATTTTACATGCGTCTCTTTGTATTTCTTTGTATTTTTATACAAGTTATTATTATAATAAAAACATTGATTTCTACAACATATAAAAAACGTGAAAAAAAAAATGTTTAGTTAAATAAATTTGGAAAAATTTCCTAGAAGTAAAAAATCATCAGTGAAGTATTTACATAAAAATGTGTGAGGGCACACACATTAACTTCCTGAACTTTATGGTGACAGTAATTAATGATTAAAATTTGTAGTTGTATAACATTGAAATTTTGCCATAATGATGTGTACTAATGAGATTTTGACCATAACCTTGTCTCCACAAGTTTAATACTGAATTGAATTTAGCAAATTTTCTTTTAAGGTATTGAAATCCTTTCTTGTATAAGAAAAGACTAAATATATACGTTTGTTCATGTCTCCCTTGTTCAAGTAGAGAATATTCTTTTAGTTCAAATAAAGTTCATTTTTCAATAATAGAAGAGAAGAAAGAAAGTTAGCATCATTACTATAATTACTGTAAGAGTTGCAATAAGGAGTTTTTTCATCATCACAGGAACAACTTCAAATTTGAGCACCAAATCCACAAACTTCAAATTGGTAATTCGTAGTTTGCAATGTCAGTTATTCTATTCATTTTTCACTAATTTATCTAATTCATTTTGTAATGTTATTGATAAGTAACAAATGATCACGTCAGATAAAATTGACACTATTTACATCAAATGTCCATGAAAAAAAAATCAATTTAGTTAGTAAATATTTATTGGATAAAATGCGTTTTGTTTTCTTCGCAATATTTACAAAATATTAAATATATTTTAAACTAAATTATTTTTGTCGATCTAAAATGTCAATTTTTTTTTAAATTTCTATAAAATTTGAACATATTTTAAAATCTTTGTTAGTAAGAACTAAAAAAAAGAAAAAACTTACATAAATAGCATAATATTAGTTATATATCTAACCAACATCGCTTTTGATAGGAAAATTTGTGTTAAAGATCCAATAACATATTTTATCCTGATAACCACAATACCTCTTTTAAAATTTCATATACCAGTTCGAAATGAAAATAGATCAGAAACTAAAGTTTAATTTTATTTTTCAAAATTTTTCCCAGATATTACTTGTTAATTAGCTCAATTTTGTGTACTTATTTGGAAGTAATTTATACCCTTTTTATGATCATAAAAGAGTTATTGGTCATGGTTCTATCTCACATTCAGTAATTTTTCCGTATTAAATTTCTCTCATTGATTTTGTACTTTGTATTTGTACAATATATTCCGCTATTTTTACTCTTTGCATATTATTGTAAATTAGAGATTGTGTTTATAGAGTGGTTCTGCAATGTCATCAACAAAATATATGCTTAAATAACTCTTCTGTAAATACTTTCAAATTTGGTTTTAATCTCTAAAATTGTTTGTTAGGTTTACATCATTATTATTTTAAAAGTGATTTTTTTTGTTGATGTTCTTAAGTGACTTTTCTAAAATGAAAGGTAACAGTAATAGCCCAATGTGCACGCAGAGATAAAGTAGGAAATTCCTGCTCTTGAAGATCTATGTAAAAGGCCTTATGGCAAAATTTTCTTCAAAGATTGACAGAATTTTTTTACAATGGCAAATTTGACACCTATAAAACCTAAAAATACTTGTAGGAATTCATTCTAAACTAATCCTCAAGAACTGTAATCATGGATCTATCGATGGAAACCTACACGACTAATGTACAAAGTAGTAATTTCTTTCCATGAATTTTTTTCAGTCACCTACCATGTTGATGCCTCCCTATACCCTTCTACCAAGGCCAAGCCACTAAACACTCTAACAGTAAAACATCACTCTCTTCACATTTTCTTTCAGATCTGGCAATGGCTTCACACTATAATCTCCAGCAGCTCGTGTTCCTTTGGAAGCATGACCATTACCCTCACCTGTAGAACCATTCTCTTGCATATCTGGTTCCATGTAGAAACGGGCTCGAAAGGCTGCTAAATGCGCATAATATGCTGGGGGAACTGCACAACGACGATTCCACCCAATTCAGTTCTAATCTATTCATGTCTTAAGGCTAGTAACTGGACAAAAAAAAAGTGAAAAATTTCATAGTAATTGAAATATGGACTTACCAACAGATACTGAGCGTGTACACCTTGCATATGTATAACAAAGATTGTTTGTCAAAGACTGAATTCCATCTGCTGTGAAGTTGTTTTCATCCCACAGAACATGATAATGAGCTGGCCGACTAGTACCCTGAATGTGTTATAGCACAAACACAAGCTTAGATTTTTCCAAGATTTAGCAAAGAATGTCATGAGATTCATTCTGGGTTAATCTGTTGTCCTCCTGTGTTAAAACTTGTTAATCTTAAGTTGGTTAAATTCTGAATGTTAAAACTTGTTATTGAACTTTATTCTCCCTCTAATTTTGACATTTGTAATCATAAACACTGGAAAAGAAGGTAAAAACCATCTTCTACCTGGATGCCAGCATGACTACAGAGATAAAAATCAAATTCTGTTGGATGGCAGATTTTGGAATCAACAACAGTCCCTGAAAGGCAATTTAAAACAAGAAAATGAGAGGAATGATTCAGAAATGGCATCTCTGTGCAGAAGAGTTTAAGGAATGTGCAATATACCAGGCAATATATTCCCACTCCTGTCAGTGCTGCTTCTGTCCCTGTGGTTGTTTGCGAATAGCCGAGTATGATGTCTTTTTTGCACGACTATGAAAGTTACTGGAGGCTGATAATTTGGTTCTAAGGAAGCACATGCCTACACAGAATCGCTTCTCAGAACTCATTTTTTTTTGTTATAAAAAGAGCATAAGTGCTTGATGATAGAAAGCATGTGATACTGACCTTCCGAATCGCATCCAACTCATAAAGCAAGACTTGGTAAAATTGCCCTTCACTGACACCGTCCCTGTTCAAATGTCAATGTTAATATCCTGGTAACACTTCCATCAAACTTTAATGCTGGTACAAAATTTATGGACTTTTAAAATCTGGACATGCTCAAAAATTGAAAGTCGTGAGCAGAGGGTCTACTTGTACATGTTATTCTACGAGATTAGAACTAAATTTTACTGGAGTGCCCCTGAAATATTGTATAAAAGGTAGACCATTTGGGATGTTTTATGCACTTGATTTGGAAATACCAGAGTTTATGTGGACAGGTGAGGAAAAATTGGCCGTGAGTTCAGAAAACATCTGAAGTCCGTTGAGATAAAATCAGTGTAAAAGTGAAAACAATGAAGCTGGAGAGTGAAAATTACATGTATAAAGGAAAAAACAGGGGGTGGAAGCTTAAAAATATAGGAAACTTACTAACAAATTCTACACATTTCATTGGAACTAAGTTTGTAATGTTCAACGTACCAACTAAATGTCCATCTCACAGAAACTCAATGTTCAATGTAATTCTAATAAAATCAGTGGCAAGTACCAACTAAATGTTTATAACATGCATTATAGATCTTTCGTCATAAATTAAACATAATGACCTGTAAAATATAATTCGTAGCGGCTTTTGTCCTGTTGCCTTTCTAAAGGAAACCAGTAAATCTCTGCACAAAAAAAGGACACGTTAAAATAATAAACTTAGTAATTGCGAATGAGTATGAGAAATTACTCGTGCATAGAGTCTTTCAATAAAAAAAAAGTGATAAACTAAGATTTAACATAATCAAAAACCCATCACACAACAGTCTAGAATGATGTTCAGAATTAAAATATAAAATTAATATTATTAGTACCGGATCATGCCTCCACTGACTGTGCCACGAACAGGGTCGTGCCAAGTTTTGTACAAGTCTTGTATAAGTTCCTGCCGATGAGCTTGAGCGCACACTAAACCAGCGTATTTTGTTACTTCAGGCCAGTCCTGAGATGCTACTACCTACAGCATGAGCAATCATTATCAGTGACTATTGCATTACAATAAAACAAATAAAGATAAAGAGATTAAGATTAGTACAGCTGCAATTGAGGGGCTTGAGTCTTCGCCGTTTTCAGGGTGGGTTACATCTGCTCCGAAAATTATGGTTGGTATGTCACTGACCAATGGTATTCTGCAGCTCACAGCATCAAGAAGTACAGTATTTCTACCGCCCATCTGCACCGGGAGGAGGGTAAGTGGCCACTATTTATTTTTTGAATGCATTGATGAGAAGTAACAGCAACGTTAACATGAATACCCAAAAAATAAGGATCATAATTTCTGCAACATAACCAAGCCTAGAATTTGGCTAACAATTTCTAACTAGTGTCTATTTTATTTATTAAAAAGCATGAGGTTATCAAAGCAATTTTGAAGGAAAAACCAGATGGGAAATTGCCTAATAATTAATAGAAAATTGAAGGAGACTTTAAAGTTGAAACAATGGCTTAGTCAGGACAGGTAGTTTTGTGATTAAGAAGTAAACAAACCTTCACATTGATCTTCAGAGACACATTAGCTAAGTACTGTTTAGTGATTTTGAAGACATGCTTTGTCAGACAGCATTGTGAAATTAGCCCAAGGTCAGTTTCACAAATTCGCTTTAGATCACCTGAAAACAAAAAACATTTGAATGAATACTCTGCATTATCACTTGGAACATCTTGTGTATTATGCCAACTCAAGCAAGTAGCACTCTGTGATTGATACCATACAACAATCATAGAGGTATCATCAATTTGAATGGCTTACCGTAAAGCGACCCATTATTGTCTGGCAATATTGCTAACAATAGCTCCAATTCCTTTCCTTTAGTTTTGCTCGCAGAAACATGGTAGACATGTTTCAAAGCTTTCTCTACCTGTTCAGGCTTGGCATTGTATATGGGGATAACAGGCTCTGGATTAAATTCCTAAAAGAAAAAGATATGTTACAGAATATCAGTATATTTCTTCCTATCAAACATAGACAAAATGATAATAAAATAGATTGAGGATTACCATGCCAGATACTTGACACATTTGAGCAAGCTCATTACAAAAAGTGCGAGCAACACTATCTTGCACACTCCGTGAAAAATTTATGCATGCCCACCGGCTAACAGTCATTCCATTAATCATTTTCTGTCAATTCAAGATTTAAGAGACACATATCAATACTCTGAGCTATCACAAGTTGTTGGCCTAAACAAGAATACCAGATATGTTGGAATACATGAAATAAACCAAAGCTATATCAACATAAAATTAAACCAGAGAATTGGTCAAAAACAGCTATAAAACAGCTGAGGAACAGAGGAACGTAATGCCAATATACATTACCTTGTTCATCATATTCCATTGACCAACTTGGGGTAAACAGTTCTTTTCTTTCCCACTTTCGTGATATTTAAGCTGAAATCAAAAGTACTTTAAATCAATGAATAGTAGGGAAAAGGTCAATTAAATTTTCAGAAAATCTGATAAACCAGATCTATAGAAGGGAAAGTACATTACCCAAGGGGCTGGAAGAATTCTTGCTTCAACAGAAGCCAGCTTTTCACTGATTTTAATTCCAAATTCTTTTGCATACGGATCTTGATCATAAGCATTATGTTGAATGGTCTGCTTGTATGCCCCCCACATAAAAATAAAATACACAAATCGTTACTATTTATGAAGGTCCAACATTATCATGTACTTAAGAGAAAAATACATGTGTGTGTGTAAAAAACTAGTTAAATGTATTTATCCTTCATATAATCTAAGGTTTCATTCGTCACATCACATACAAACACAAATTACAAAATTGTCATAAAAACCATGAAGAATAGAAATTTGCTGAGTACTTTTAGAACTAATAATGAAGACATGTTTAAATGATTGTTTTGCAATTAAATAGACTAATTTTTAAAAATAGGCATGGGTGGGAAGTGGCTTTTTTGTGAAAGTTAACATTAAATGAAAGGTTGGATTGTTGTAGTGAAGCTTCCAAATTAAATACCCGTAAAATGTCATTTTCACGATCACGAGGCCTCTGGCAAGTAACTTTCAATAGAGCAGTAATTTGCTTCTCGTTCAATCTTTTTGTATAGCGTTGCCCCTCAACAATTTTGCAAGCCTAGGGAAGCAGAAGCATATAACATTAAACATTGTGAGCATGTTGAGTGAATAATTCAATTACCAGGAACTTTTCCTACCTCCATAGGCAAATAGTTGGCCTTCTTCTGGTTTCCCACTTGGAGGCATGGAAGGTGAGTATATTGAATAGTGAAGCCATACATCTCTTGGAAGTATTCAACTACTGATTTCATAGTTGAGTTCTCATCAACAGGAAACCTAAAAAATACATCATTATTTAGTGAACTAACGGAAAATCACTACAACTTCTACGAATGCTAATAGAAAGAGACCGGGAAGAAAAAAAACTTACACAAGTTCTCTTGTTGGTTGAGAAGTCAACCCTGAAACACGATATTTTCTTCTCACACTCCCTCTATGTGTTACTTCAACTTTTACTCCTCTAAGGGCTTTCTTAATCTGTTAGACGTTAAAAAGAAGCTCCTTAAATTGATCAATAATGACTGAATAACATATGAACTTAGCATCCTCTGTCACAGTATTAATTACCTTAATGCGATCAGCATCTGACAATGGCCTTGACATCACATCTTTCCCTAATAGCTGCCCAACAAATTCCACTACTGGAAGTGGCTCAATAAATGCAGCAGATGCCATATCTACGAAATGCAGGAACACAATTAAGAGAAAAATTAAATTTATCAACTTATTTTATTTGAGCAAACGTTTTTTATTTTCATTTTAAGTTTGTACCTCAAAGTACAAAAATTACACTTTATTTTTATTTTATTTTCTGTTTTCAAAGACGTGTACGAAAGAGAAAACAATTTTTCAAGCAAACAAGCCCTAAATTTTACTGTGATTAGTACTTGTATAATTAATATTTAATCAATATAAGCAATGTACCAATATTGAGGGAGAGTCCCATCTGAGTAGGCCTTATGCTCTGGTAAAATCCACACCATGACTCTAATCCCTCTCCAAGCCGTTGCGGTGTTCTAATATCAGGTGAAAAGAAGGACCTTCCAATTGGGCAATACCTTCAGAAAATGCAGTCATGGTAAGATAAACATGATTTAAGCTTCACTTACTCATTAAGTATATAATTTCTTGAATTTTTAAAGTTTATTATAGTACCTCTTAGTTGCCAGCTCTCTTAGTACAATGTCTAGGATTTGAAGTGCCTCTTGGGGTGCATCAGCACGCTTACCAGCTAGGAACTGGCCCAAGTGATGCAAGTTTGCCCGAGCAACAAATTTGATCACCACCCTGTACTCTCTTTCCCTTCTGAAAAATGGCCAAGGTGTCAGTTGAAATTGAACCTACCCAAACACAAACACTTTTCGGTTTTTTCTGGTTACAGTACAAAAGGGGTGGTTGTGTTTGTTTGTGTGAGTTGATAAGGGAGAGAGAAGAAAAGAAAAATATTGAAAGTGATTATGAGCAATAAATCCTTACTTGGGGCCATTGACTCCTTCTTCTTCATCTACAAGCTTAATCTTAAACTCTCTCCAAGCAAAGGGAAGCTGCCCTGCAGTGTACAGACTTTTTCTGCCATCATATGCTGGAAGTCTCATCCCCAAGTCAGACTCTTTATAGAGCCTCACTAGTTCTGCTATGATAGACCTGTTTACTGTTTTAGAAGACACTTCTGGGGTAATAGCAACCTTCAAAATAAAGGCAAACATAATGACATTAAATTAAAGCAAAAAAGTATAATAATAATAATAATAATAATAATAATAATAATAATAATAATAATAATAATAGGGAACAAAAGCCTCAAAGGAAAATTTAAAGTCTCATTAATAACACTACAAGAAAAGGACTGCAAAAGCAGAACCCCTATAAGAGGAAAATCACAGGATGAACTTAAATGCATGCTGCCATAGAGGGCCCAATAGTTGTGCACTCAGAACATCCAATTTAATTGCCATATCAGTATAGTGATACATGTATACCAAGGAAAGGATCTTACATCATATTGGTTCAAGTCCTTGTCTGGTAACTCTGCAAAGAAGTGGTTAGCCTTCACAATGCATTTTGTCCCAACTTGTCCATATCCAGGCCTACGAGCAAAGCTCAAAGACTTGCTTGAAGTGGGAAAACCCATATCAGAGATGAAATCATTTTCAACATTCCCATTTGCACTACTTGTAAGTGTTGCAGTGCATGGTCTGCATCTAGGCCTCATCATAACATCTCCTTGATCGGGTTTTCTGCCACCTCTCCCCCTTCTTCTTCCCTTGTTCTTTGAATGAGGCAAAGCTTGGCCATCGATTTCAAGTGGCGGTGGACCTTTGCCATTTTGAGCAGCTTTGGTTGTCTTCTTGGCTGGATTCATAGGATTCTGCAAATGGGGTTTGATCACAAGGTGTTGCTCCGAGCTTTCTTTCATCTGCCTCACTGGCATGTTGGCCTGGTTGATGGGTACTTACTCTCACCAGAATATGTACAAACAACAATAGTACAACAAACTTGTCGAAGGTGACAAGCTTCACAGTAAACCAATTTCACACTCTTTTAGCTTTTGCTTGTCATGTCTGCCAAACAGTACCAATTGCTTCAGATAAGAATGCATATACAAAGATGGAAAATGTAATTATTACGTTGGTATAATCAGCAGTAATTACTGTGCATTACCGAGAATGGCTTGATTTGATGTATATAATCAGAGGAAGAAAATTAGTAAGGGTGAAACTGAAAACTGGCATTGTATTGTGTCATTGTATAGCAATACAAGCATTACCATTCTTTTGCAAAACTGAAAATTGATTTTTTCACCCTTACTTCCCAAGCAAATCCAAAAGTGGTCATGGTAGTAGAAACATACAACTATACAGGGCCACATAGCAAAATAAGGCAAAGAAAAGTAAATTTGGACAGCAACATCTTCTCGCCTTTGCTTAAAGTTGAAAAGGCCAGAAGACAAGGAAATCTCAGTGCTAATTAGTAGCATAGAACACGAAATATCACAAAGAGCAAAAGACAAAAGAAAAATAAGCACGATCGTTCAGTAAGTAGAGCCAATGACAACTATCTATGAGCAAGGAATAGAAGAGTCAATAATAAAATGTGATTAGACATGTGAGAAACTCGGAAAATGGAAATAACCAGAAGACAAAACCAGTTCTTACAGACTTGTCCCCTGCCGAAAACTGAAAATTACCAAGACGACGCACATGTGCAGACACGCAACCATACTTTCTTAAAAAAAGACAACATTACAATGCATGGATTGTGAAGACAAAGCTGAAACCTTCACTACACAGGACTACCATGAAATTGAGAAAAAGGAACAGAAACCACCGGCACAAAAACAAAATCACTGTCAAATATTTTCACCAAGAAAATAGATAGAGAGAATGCTGGTAGGGCTTGCTTTAGAGCAAAATGTTTTTCCATTAAAAGGCTTGAAGTTAAACAAACTCAAAAGAAAACTGAAACCCACCAAGCAGAAGTGACAATGAGCATGAAAATGAATAAAAGGACGAAACTTGAACTCACCCTGGTTCAGCAGAAGGGGTTGTGAAACATGGGTGGTAAGGTATGCGTGAAGGGAAGGAAGGAAGGGTAGAAACAGTAGAAGGGTGTGTTGGTAGAAGAAGCAGGAGATTCAGAACTTTGAAAGAGAAGAAAAAGGAAAGGGAAGGTGGGTAAGAAGTAGCGTTGATGATGATTATGATGATCTTATACACGCATGCAAAGCGCTTTTTGTTCTTTCTTTATCACGTGTAAAAGGCTTTCCCTGCCTCTTTGCTTTTAATTCTCTCTCTCCTATCAGTTTCCGCAGCCTCGGGTGGCACCATGCTCATACTCTATCATATCAGTATTTTTTCAATAAATAATTAATTACGTCTGTTAATTAATTTTGAAATTCATAATTATGAAAGAGTTGTCTTTGCAGTTTCAAATTTATTTATTTTTCACATATTAATAACAATAATAAATATGTCATTTATTAAAATGACTTTATTGAAATAATTCATTATCTTAATAAATACTCCATAGGTTTTTTCTTAATTATAGGTTTTTAATTCAAATTTTAATTTTCATTTTATTTATTATTTTTTACCAACTATGAATTCAGATTTTCAACTTATGTATTTGATGTCGTTGTTATGTGTCTTCAAGATATACCACTTCTCTGATATATGGATGATATTTTTAATATATTTTAAAATATTGAAAATTTGAACACAGTAGAACAATAACAAAATTTAAAAAGAAATATAAATTGAGTAATTATATCTTCATTCTTTAAAAATCAAAGAAAAATAATAAAATACTCTTTATATGACAAAGTTATTTTTGTAGAGAAATATTTTAGTCATTATATTTATTTGAATAGAAAAAAATATTATAAATATAGAAGATAAGTTATTTTTATGGAAAGAATGACATTTTATTATAAAAAGAAAAAATATACTATTTTGAATGATTTAAAAAATAAAAAGATCGACAAAATACTTTTACTGGATTGTATATTCAACGACGCTCACTGGAAACTAAAATAAGTTTTTTTTTTTATTTGTTAAAAATATAAACATATATCCTTAGTAAATATAAATATTTGGTATAATTTATTTGAAAGGAATTATAACTAAATATTATTTTTATTAAAAATTATTAAAGTTGGTCGAGTTAAGAAAAAAAAAAGTAACATTTTTATATCAGTCGAGTTGAAAAATATTGTTTAAGTGATAAAATCTGAAGTAAGTTGTATTTTAAAATTTCACATTTTTACCAAACTAAAAATTAATTTATATTTTACACTTGAAAACCAAACGCACTTTTAGTTTATTTGTATAAAAGAAATGACAAAAGAATTGATAAACGTAAAACAAAAGAATAAAAAAGAAAAATATATATATATAAGTAGAGGGGTGGGGTCCATAAGAGTAAGCGAGGATTATAGAAGCGAAGAAGAAGAAGAAGAAGGAGAATTTGAAGTTGCAGTGGTGTTTCTTTCTTTGTTTATTTTTATTTTGGGTTCTCAAAATTATGGTTGTGAAGGTTTTCTCTACTTCCAATGTGGTTGTTTGTGACAAACCAAAACTCATTTTCAGTTTGCTTGGCTTTGTAACGGTCCATTCAATGGTTTGGGTGAATGGGACCCACATTGTGTTGGGTGCTGTTGTGGGGCTGGTCTGATTCAGTACTTGAGGGTCTACCACATTTGCTTGTTGACTAGGGAGGGGCCCAAGAGATCTACATTGATCATGACCTTGCCTTCAGATCATGTCATGATTATCATAGTTGGGGTGCCCACAGCGTACGTGGCATCGCCTAGAGCTAATCATTGAAGTGCATGTGTGATGTGTGAAGATGAGACCATGTTTCTCTCATCTTCACCAAAACATGAGAAAACAAGTACCGTTCTCTCATCAACAACCCACTTTCATTACAATTTAGGATGTGTTTATTTTTCTCATTTTCATAAAATTAGTTTCTACTATCACGATTTTCTCTATTTATATCACGGATTCTTAATAATTTGATATTGAGTTTAAAGTAGTTTTTTAATTACTTTATTATAATATTAAGATAATAAATTTAAATCTAACTAATTCCTGCCAAATGAAATAAAGATAATTTCCACTTAATCTTACATTTATTAGATATGAGAACTTCAAAAAATTTTATTTATCATTTATCTTTTGACTCTTATACCCCATCGTTATATGTGATGATTTGAGAAATATTCTATATACACCATATTATTAGTAGTAGGTGGGTGTGTTAAGGATGAAACTTTGCATTCAATCCACTGAGTTGTTGAGATAAAAAAAAAGGTTAATATATTTTATCTAGATGATAAAATAAATTAATATATTTAAAAATTATTATTTTTTATTATGGTGGAAAGAATTATTTTATCTATTATTAAAATTTTATTAAAACAATAAGTGAAATATACATTCAAAAGTTACGAGGACAAAAGAGGTTGAGAATACATGCGTGAGAAGTGATAAAGTGCAAATTTTATCCTCGATATATACATACACAAAGAAATATGTTTATAAATAAAATAATTTCAACTAAAAACAAAGATTTATTGATGTTTTAATGTCATCTCTTGTTTTGTAAGTAAAAATAAATTTTAATTGGATAAAGAACAAAAACAAACTTAAAAATACGCTACAAACATTTATTTCTTTCATTTATTAGAGATTTTATCTGTAAACAATTTTTCTATCTTTAAAATTTCCATGAGATTATGAAATATTTTGAATGTAATTATGATGTCATAAGTAAACACTTAATAATTTGAATAATATAATCATCTTTCGAAATTCAATACTCAAATTTAAAAATTCATTTCATTATTTATAAACTTTATGTACTTGTCAAATTTTTTGAAAATATTATTCACTTAAGGTACATTAATTCATATTGAAGTGTCAACTAAGAATCCAACTTAAATGTAATTCATATTACAATATCAAGTAAAACACTGAAGTGTCAACTAAGAATCCTACTTAAAAAAAAAAAATTATTATGACTAAAATTCATTAAAAAACACACTTCAATTAACACTATTTATTAAACCAAATACTAATATAAATTAACTAAATAATTTTTTTTTTGTGGCCTAAAACAAAAGCTTGTATTACCCTGCCTCCATACATTTACAGAAGTAAACACTGTTGCCACGCATGCAACAGTTATCATATATACATAAGTATCAGTCAGGGATAAAAAATGAAATCTTTAAATATAATACCACTTTTTTTTTCTTTTGGAAAAAAGAGGGTTTTTTCATAGACACGTTATAATCAAACATGATAGGCTAGTTGAATTTTAATAAAGGTTAATATGATTTAGACTTTATTGGCCTGAAAGTGAAATCCAATTATGAATTGGAATCAAGGAAAATATGATTTCGAATATTGACTTGCAAATGAAATCCATTATCAAATTTGTCAAAGATTTAATATGATTTCGACTCTGTTTTTTTACCGAATGTCTCAACTCTCTTGAGGTGAAGCTAGTGATCAAATACTCTTTACAAATAGAATTGGAAAGTTCAGACTATAGATTTTCATATTGTACTTATAACATTTTTTACACTAAAAAAACACCCAAATATGTTTCATTTCATTTTCCAATATCACCTACATTTATTTAAAAATGAAAAACATGATAATGAATATTTTTATTTTTATTTTCATACTTTAACGTTTATGTTCCAATACCTACCTATAACTTTTTGGAGTTGATTGAGTGGAGCAAAACGCATTCTTGCATAGGAGAGATTGCAAATTTGACCCCGCATTCCATGAACGAAAAGACTTTTTCTGTTTTGAAATTTTACAACTTAAAAGTTATTTTTATTAATTTATAGATTAAATATTATTTTTTCCTTAATTTTTAGTTTTTTTCAAATTTTAGTTCAATTTAGTCTTTAATTTTAAAAAATACATAAATTTAACCATTTTAATTAATTTATGTTAAATTTTAAAAATAAATTAATTTTTATTTTTATTAAAAGTTAACAGATAAAAATGTATTTAACCCCTAATTTAAAAACTAATTAATTAAATATTTGTTTATATAATTAGTATATTTTTTTAACTTTAATTTTCTTTTCACGTGTCAAGTCAGTATTGTAACATATGATCAACAGAAGCTCATATTGATGATTAAGACACGTGACAATTAACGAAAATTATACTAAATTGAACAAAATTTATAAAATTTGAAATTAAATTGAATATAAGATATGTAACATTGGCACATGACAATGATATTCACTTGACACATGACAGTGTTAAAATGTTTGACACGTAACATTGACAATACCACATGTCACAATATTGACTTGACGTGTATACAACTTTTTTTTAATTAAAAAAATTTAAAATTTAAAAATAAAATTTAAAAATATTAAAAAAATCGCAAAGTGACACGTGAGCGTCATTATTTACCTTTCATTAATAATTTAAACACCATCACAAAAAGTTTTAAATTGATCACAATTTTAAAAAATTATGACCTTTTTTAATATTTTTAAAAAACATAACTAAATTAAACAAAGTATATAAAATTTGGGAGCAATATATTTAAACCTAAACAATAAAAACTAAACATATATTTCTCGTGTCATTAACTATGTCCTATTATGTACATGTATTTTCATTTACCGAATATGTTTTCTTTTTTATGTATTAATTTTAAATCTACGAGTAAAGAGTCAGAATTACATAAATAATTTGTATCAACTCAACTCAATTTTAAAACGTTAAATTTATATATGCTACTAAATTCTTACATTTACAATCAAAGTAAAACTTAGAGGCATGCTTGAATTTCTAACGCAAATAAGCAAAATGAAGGAATACTTATATATATATATTCATAACACAATTCTTATTAGTAGATAAAATATTGTACAATAATTTTTTTGACCATATTATTATCGTTCTTTTCAGACATTGTCGCTCGAGGATAGTGAGCCAACACCTACAATGTAGGGACCACTCATTACATTCTCACACAATCCAACCTGAACATCAAGTCAAAGAATTCAATGTCTAAAACATATATTTAAGTGCAACAACTTTAGCAGAAGAAGACCCTGCGAAGACTGAGTGAAGACCATTCGGACGTCTTTTTACTTCAGATTACGCTAAATTTTGCTCAATTTTGTTTCAAACTCTTGGTATTTTATAATTTCCAAATTTCATTCATTTTTACTTTTCATATTCATTTAAATGTAATAGTTATTATATATTCATGTGTTCTCACTTATAATAGGTTTAATTTTAGGGGAAAGACAGCAATAGTGAATGTTTTGGTTTGTCTGCAGGCTCACAATGTTCCATGACACATTTTATGCATAAAGTAAATGATCCGAGAATTGTTTTTGTTAGGAGGCATGGGCGTGTTTTGTTCCGGCACGTAGAGAAACAAAACACATGGTAAGAAGGAGTGGGCAAGGTAGTGGTTCCTTTTTTGGGCTTTGGGATTTGTTTTTGTGACAATGGACTAAAATAATGTAAGTGTGTTTGGTTTGTGTTCCTGGTTGTGGACAAGGAAGGGGCATGTTTGAGATTGATGATGCTTCCCAGTGGTGGAGACGTGAGTTCCCAAGCAAGCTAAACAAGGCCAATTCAAGTGCGTGTGGTGGGCCCGTTCTTTCCACACACAACACATCCCAATATTCCACATTTTCCACTGTTGCATTGCACCCTTTTCAATCAAAGGGATATAGTGAGTGAGTGAGTGGTGTCCATTGTGTTGTGCTTACATTATTCATGGATATGATATGACCCACCAACACTATGGCCTTCGACTTTCACATAAACAATGCATCTAGGTTACCTATGTATCAACTTTCCATTTTTAACATTTTCTTCCATCACAACACAACACCTTTCCCGGCAAACCACTACTCATTTACCCCTCCTACACTCGCATCACAACCCATTCTTAGACGTTTCGTTTGGTACGCTAAAACTGTCTGCAACTTAAACCCATCATTTACTTCTAAATCTCATGCTACAAAACTTTATTCAATTATGCCACTTTCATGTCATATCCGTCTAAAATTATCACTAAGGAGTTACAAGACAAAACTCAATGCATGTGTTCTTTTATTCCCATCAACATAAGCTTTAAAAACCAAATCAATATTCCACTCCAAGGTTATAATTTCAATTTTTTTACATATATGAGACAAATTTGTTAAGGTATTACCAAAATAGATAAGTCAAAAAAATATTATTGGTTAAGAGAGAAGTTGTAAGGAGTCATAACGACTTTAACTTCATATGTGTCATGACGACTTCAGTTTATATATTAAAGTCGCATGATCCCTGAGTGTATATTTAAAGTTGAAGTCATCATCTGAATCTCGAACACATTATATCACTAGCGTGTTCCGTATTCAACATGTATTGGACACCGACACTCATACATACTCACACACGTAAAGTGTTTAATTTAAAAGATATTTTTTTGTCTTTGACATGATTTTAACATGATTCTAACACAATTTTAATAACCGCAAATTAAATGATTTTCTAAAAAGTCTATAAATTTGTAAACTTGTCACATAAAGTTAATGTTGTCTCAATTTTTGAAAAATATCTCATATATAACTTATTTTTGAAAGTATTATAAAAATGGCAGTCACATTGAACCAGAAATGTACGAGATATGAAATAAGTGTCGCTTTATGTGAAGTGGATTGAAGCAGTGTGACTAACCAAGAATTTTAAAGAATGAGATGGTATGAAAGTGAGAAGTGATATACACGTGAGGGGAAGGATTATGGTAAAAGGAATATAAAAGAGTATGGTAATAGAATGTCAATGAAATCCTCCAATATGATGAAGCAAGGTTGCCATAAATATTAACACCCACCACGTTAGTTAGTTAATTAATTAATTAATTAATTAGCATTAAATTATTAATGTGGAATGTACCACAAAAAGCATCAGTATTTTAATGTGAAATTGAATAGAGGTGTGTTTGCAAATGCACGCCTGCAATTCCATTCATGATGGGTGTGGATAATCGTTTCTGCTTCTAACCTTTCTGCCTGCACTTTGTAGTTGGGATAATAATTGCAGTAACAGTTTGTGGCCTTTTGCCATTAAAATATGCAAATAATTACTTCTAGCATTTCCTATTTATATATATATATATATATATATATATATATATATATATATATATATATATCGAAG
>Ga0214542_1000198_pt1 | contig 95072 bp, 39 predicted proteins | sample CNSS1metaG_FD_160096 | JGI IMG/M metagenome (GOLD analysis project Ga0214542, IMG submission 160096) | Root nodule microbial communities from cowpea collected in UCLA plant growth center, Los Angeles, California, USA - CNSS1 | ecosystem: Host-associated > Plants > Roots > Nodule | place: USA... | reverse complement strand
TATATATATAGAGAGAGAGAGAGAGAGAGATGAAGGTTACGGGAGGTGAGAAAGTGAGAAAGAAAGAAAGAAAGGAAGGAGAGAGAGAAAGAAAGGAGAAAGAAAAGGATAAAGAGAAAGAAAGGAGAAAGAAGAGAGAGAAAGAGAAAGAGAAAGAGAAAGAAGAAAAGGAAAGAGAAAAATAGGAAAGAAAGTTTAGAGCAAAGATTCAAAGAGATCTTAGTATTCTACAATTATTATTAGTGTGTTCTTCAATCAATAAGGTAAGGGGGAGTGAGGTTAAGCTTTTATATATTAATCTTGATAAGCTCATGGGTTTTATATTAATCTTTTATTTATTTTGACTCATATATTGTTCTATTTACTTTCATTTAACTTATTTTCATTTATTATCCTCTTATATTTATTTTATTTAATCTCCAATTATACACTGATCCTGTTTATTTATTTATTTTATTTAATCTCCAAATATGTATTGATCCTCTTTATTTATTTTATTTAATCTTTAGTTACGCACGGGTCTTATTTATTTTATTTTATTTTATTTATCTCCAGTTATGCACTGGTCCTATTTATTTATTTTATTTAATTTATCTCCAGTTACGCACTGGTCCTATTTATTTATTTTATTTTATTTATCTCCAGTTACGCACTGGTCCTATTTATTTTATTTTATTTTATTTATCTCCAGTTATGCACTGGTCCCATTTATTTATTTCAATTAATATATCTCCAGTTACGCATTGGTCCCGTTTAATTTATATTTTTGTTATTTTATTTATTTATAATGTTATAATCCTTATCTAATTATTTATTTAAAGTTCTTGCTTTGATTCTTATTTTATCATTATTTTATGATAAAAAAAAATGTGAAGTGAAAGTAAATATTATTTTATTCAGTGAGCTTGAATATAAGAAAATTACATGTACATTTTATTTTATTTTATGTTCTTTGTGTATAGTTTATACAATGACATGATTTGATAGTCATCACATTTTATGACCTTTGAAAATATTCAAGAGTATGTTAGTTGAGTAAGAGTTAAGTCTGGTTTCAATAAGTTGAGATTAAACTAGTGTCAAAGTGTTTGTATTTGGGAAGTCACAGTTTGGTATACTGCGGGATGAAAGGCAGGGACCATGGTGGGGTCTAAGGAAGTTTTACCAAGTAGGTGAATATCTGGATAGTTCAGAATAGCGCCAAGGTTAGGTAGTGAGTATATATCTCTTTCGTGAGCCGATGAATGGCTAATATTCTCGAGAAAGAAATAATTATGATTGTACCAATATTTTATGAGAAATACTCAACTACCTAATCACTTCCCAAAGTAACTTTTGATGTTCAGATTGGATCATCAGAAGTGGAATATGGATCCATATGTCTGGTAAAACAAGATCAAGTTTTGTGGTTGTAGGTCCAAATCTAGGCCCCCGGTGTCTGCATTGTTTGTTGAGTTTATTAAGATTGATATTTAAGGCTTATAAAGACCTCACTCCTTTCATATTTTTCTTTCATATGTACCTGTTGCATGAACAGAAGATGAACCTACTCAGTGAGAGTTATTCGGGATATTGTTGGTGGATCTTCTGAAGATTAACTCATGGATAATTTCTATTAATATCTTTAGGAGATATTAAAAATATAGATAAATCTTCTTTTCTAATGTAGAACTCTTAATATTTTACAAATATATATTTTTGTAATATTTCATGAACAATTACAGAGATGCAAACTATATATATGAATATGAAGTTATGTTATCATTAATGTTCTCTGAAGGATAATCGTATGGAAAAAAAATTAATTCCATATCTTTTTATCCAATAATAATTATTTAGTATAGTAGTCGGGGTGTCACAGTATCCATTGTACTCTTGTGTGAGGATACGAGCGGGGATGTTCGTATGTTTCGTGCTCACACTTAAGGCTACTATGAGCGGGGAGGTTCATAGTAGGTGTTCACGCATGTTGGACTACGGGCGGACAGGTTCGTAGAGTTGGACTACCGGCGAGAAGGTCCGTAGAGTTGGACCACGAGTGGGTAGGTTCGTGGGAGCATGATAATCCCTAAAGACCAAGGTGGCCAATGGATCTTTTTCATATGGGTTATGAGATTGGGGTAGAATGTGGGAAGTAATTGATGAATTAAAAATGAATGAGAGGGATTGGGTGAGGGTTAAATCTATTATTTATTTATTGTGTTATTTTCTTTCTCAGCTTACCCCTTCTGTTTGTGTTTGACGATGATCGCGTGACTTGTCACGTGGGAGCAAATGTGAACTCAGGTGAGCATGCTGATGCATAGAGACAAAGCATGGCAGGCTATGGAGGATTTTTCACAATGTTTTAATTAAGGCATTTTGTAATAAACTTTATGATGTTTTCTCTACTATGAACTTATTATAAAGATGGAGTAGTGTAATTGAACTGCAGCGAGAGAAGTATTAAATTTTCCCGTGCTTGGAAACTTTATATATTATTTTAAATTCCAAAAAAAACTATATGATACATGCTTTATATAATAATATCCACCTAGGACGTTACATTCTCAAACTCCTTGTTGGAAGTCCAGCTGCAATTCTATTTTTTCTAACAATGAAAAATCAAAGTAAATAATTTATTAATGTTGTTGTCGTAGTAGATAATTTCCATGGTTAAATAAAGTAAGCAGATGTTGTTATGAAATATACACCACCATAATTTTCATAGTTAAATAAAGTAAATAAAAGTTGTTAAGAAATATGCACCAACTTTGTTAGTGATAAAAAGATTTGCCCTTAACGTTTACTTGAAGCAAAATAAACAAGTTCTCTATTTTTATTTGTGAATGAATTTTCCTGATGCTAAAATAATGTTGGATACATGTGCTTAAGTGTTAAAATAATTTGAATCCAATAGATCACCCCCAGTTAACCACTCAAAATGTGTGCAAAAATATTGGGGGATTCAAATTTTCAATCCATACTATCGAACCTTGTAAAACCTGACATCAGACAGGTTGGGTTGACCTACTGGGTTGGTATTTTTTTTTCGTTTCAGATGCTACAAAAATTTAATAAAAATACTTTTTTTTTTCAGTTTGTTAGTATTTTGTATTCATTTTATCTGATGGGTCAACTTTGCGTAACTGTTTTTGAAAAGACTGTAACATGTATTCAATAATTTGTAAAGATGCCTTCAATCCACCATTTGAATGCTTACATTGTTGGTGCTAATATCAGTGTACCTAAGAAGAATCTCTCTCTCTCTCTCTCTCTCTCTCTCTCTCTCTCTCTCTCTCTCTCTCTCTCTCTATATATATATATATATATATATATGCATCTAAGAATCTGTGATTAAGGAATTGCAGTGGTTAAAATGTGTGTATAATTGCAACAAATTTGATCTAAAGTTCAGTCTTTCCATTGATAGGGACAAGTTCCAAATTCTCTTCATCTAGCTCATGAGTTGTGTTATTTTCTGAAACAACAGAAGGAAGCAGTTGGTCATATTGACCTGTTCTAGGGACAAGAAAAACCAAAGCAAGTATTGAAAACCTGAGAATGTCCCTTATGAGAACAGCCAACCAGAGGTTTGTGAAGTCAGTTCTGGTAACGTGGAGAAGACGAAGCAGCAACCCTCCACCCCACCTGGATAAGAGAGCACCCATGCTATCAATGCACATTAACAGAGCAAAAAATGTGCCCTCAATGCCTAAAGGGCACAACTGGGTACTCAGCACCATCATGGGCATCCATCTGATTTTCCCAGTAATTCTTGTAGCACTTTCTTCAATCACAACAAAGAAGTAGTCTGGGATTCCGATGATCAAGTTCCAACGGAGGATGAAGATCAGATCCAGCACACCAGATACCCCATATAGGAGTTGTGCATAGAATACCAGGTCTCTGAATGCGTAGTCTTTGAGACGTTTGTGGTAAATTAAAACCCCTACCAATGATGCCACTGCACCGATTGCATAGATCACCCCTACAAACTCCTGCAATGAATGCAACACAGGGGGGACAGAATTAAGTTATGGTATAAGTTATTTATTACAAGTATGATTTTTTAAGTAGTAATTGGTATAAGTACGTTAAAATACAAATTTATTAACATGAGGGGTACCTGAGAGAACGCAGGGCCAAGTTTTGGATCCGTATACCAATAAAAATGGCCTTCGTGGGTGGTTACATTCAAAGCCAGGGAAAGGAACATGAACAGAGAAGGCTTCCACACTTGAGGATACCTAATTGTCTTCAACATGCTTCTGATAGTGCTTCCTACACTCTCCATCACTGCCTGTGAAATCTTATGTGTCTTGTTAGATAATGTAGGTGACAAACATACAAACGTAGATATTCCAAAATAGGAAAATTAGTAGTTTTTGGTCTATCGTTTCTAAAACAGTGTATCTTGAAATACATAGCAGACTAAGATGGGACGTGTGAAAGAGAAGATAAAGCAATCAAAGTAAGAAAAGGGGCATGAAAGATGAATAAGGAACACAGAATGACAATTTTAAGAGTTAAGGATCAAGATATATTGAAGTAGTGTAAGTTCCTTCTAAGAAAAAGCAGTGTAAGGCAAAAAGTAATGAAACCTGTTTCTTTTCAATATGCGAAGTTCTGTGTTCATAAATCACAAAACCCAGCACAATCGTCAAAGCAGGAGAAAGCGCCAAGAGACCAAGCGACTCCTACAAAATCCAATTAACAGTGTCAATCAATCATCAATGAGTCAACTTTTATAATAATTATTTTTAAAATATATTAATAATAATAATTTTTAATTGGTTTAATATGAAAAAAAGTTATATTTATACTAAATTAATTATGTTATGTTTCTATTCTAGTTCATACAGGGTTAAAACAAATCCACTTTTAATCTTTTAAATTGCTAAAAAAAGTGTCTCGAATTGCACTAAATACGTAAACATTACATTTGAAACAATAAAGTTTTCAAATTGTTTTTAATTGTTGAACAGTACATTTGAAAAACTGAAATTGCATATTTTTTAAAATTTTCAAAAACTATAATAATTGAATCTAAAAGGCCAAAGTCAGAACACTTCAAATTTCAGAAATTAAAAGAAAAAAATACAACATTTCAAATACAAAAAGAATTTAAAAGTTATTTTACTACATATTATTTTGTTAAATATAAGTATAATTTGTAAGTAATTGTTAACCTATTAAGTTCAAACGAAAAACCATGGCACCGTTGAAATCTGGGGAACTGTTCACAGAGTTCATGAAATCTCGAGGTTCTGTGTTCGTACCTGTGGTCCGAGGCGGTGCACGAAGAACCCGCTCGCGAGGTATCCGACGAGGGCGCCGGTGCCGGAGCAGAACCCGCAGAGGCTCTGCAAGTCCGGCGCCAGCTCCCTGACCTCGATGCTGTTCCTCGCAATACACGCATCAATTGTGACATCCGCGATCGCGAGCGACGCCGACACGCCGAGGAAGCACATGAGCGCGGCGGTGGCGGCGAGGTTCCCGGTGAACGCGACAGTGGCGGCGGAGATGGTGCCGATGACACCGGAGATGATGAAGTAGGGTCGGCGGCGGTATCCTCTGATGGGGAAGGCGTCGGTGAGGATTCCCCAAAGAGGTTTGAGAACCCAGGGGATGAAGTAAACACCTACGAAGAGTTGAACGGTGGAGGGTTGAAGCTTCTGCACGTCTTTCCAGTAGTAGTCTGCCACTACCTTGAAGAGTGAGCCCGAGAGCCCTTGCCCTACACCGTAGATGAGGAAGACGCCGATCACGAAGGTAGGGTTTAGCTTTGAGGAGAGCATTTGCAGCCATTGGATTGGTTCTGTTAGAAGAGAGAGAAGGGTTTTGGTTTTGGCTTTGGTGGTGACGGTAACGTCAGTGTTCTCACCCATTGCGTGGTTGTTGGGTGGGTTCAAATGCGTTGGGTTTGTGTTTCATGGATTGATGAGATGCGAGATTTGGATTTGGTTTGACTTCAACACTGCAACAACGTCAACAAGAAGAAGAAGCAGAAGAAGAAGAGGATCTGTGATGTGATTCAGTGTGGAACGGAGCGTTAAATTAAATGACGTGAAGGTTGGGTCAAATTATGCAGCATATTCTCATTTTAATAATAATTTGGTGAAATATATGATTGGAAAAACTAATAAAGATTAGGACATATTTCAATATTCAATACACTGGACGAGATCATTTTTAAAAAAAATTAAACTAAAATAACAATTTAATTGAATTTTGTTTATACAATTAATGTGATGTGTTCAGACTCTTTTCGACAACATGCCATTGACCAAGAAAGATTGAGATGGGTGTTTACTATTAAAATACTGCAAGTTGAATGTCTATGTTACCTTCACAAACACCATGGCCTTTTAAGTTTATTAGAAGGTAATTTCCAGGTTATCTTATGCAATGATAATAAATAAATCTTAAGGTCAATTCCTAGCATGAGTAGGATTACATTTTCCAACCCTAATTTTCAGCTACGAGTAGCTATATGTCGTGGTTTCTAGAGTTTAAAGTAAAGGTAGATTAAAGATTCTAATTCATGACAGTAAAAAGAAACCTTTGACTTCTACAATCAACGCGTGATGTTCAAAGAAGTTTTCCTCTGTAACAAGTATGCAAATAGATCTGATAATCTGTACCGACCAATGTTATGTATTTTTCAATTCCAGCAAACTATATCAAACATATCTTACTTCTATTAATCTACTTCTATTACTATGTTGAATGGGTTAACATTCAGTTACAGATCAACTTTGAAAATTAACATAATATATAGTTAACAGCACCACCAACAAATTCCACCATTCACTTTATTATATAGTTAAACTGGCATAGAGACATAAAACTTTCAAAACAGAAACGAACCTCTTTCTGTTGGATTTACCATCCAGTAGTAACTTCTCCTCGTGCATCCTCCACAACCTTCCTCTTCCAGCATCCATAACTATCAGTCAATGGTATTTTGATACTCTGCAATAAATTTTAATTACCTGCAACCTAAAATATAAATATATGGACTTTTCTGTATGCACCCCAGCTATTACTGTTACCACCCCTAATATATCAAACAAAACTTCATATTCCAACCATTACTAACCATGTTAACTGTCTAATTATTTCTGAAATGTATTAAAGGTAATATGTCAAACTGTATATATTTATTACACTATTATTAACTACATTTATTAGCCTACATTTATTATATTAATTCAATTTCTATATATATATATATATATATATATATATATATATATGTATAAGTTCTATACTCTGAATATGAAAATTTCAATAAATATATCCATTTCATTATATATATTATTATATTTTATTGAATTTACTTATATTCAAAATTCAACATATTAACATTACTCAGATCTTATCTGTATTTTGATATTATAAATTCCTTTTAATATTTTATTCAAATTTTAATCAAAATATTACTATATAAAAAAAATATTTCAAACCAATATAATAATTATTACATTCAATATTATAATAATAAAAAATATGAAAACAAACGCAACGACCCGTCTCAAACTAGTTTACTATTAAAATACTGCAAGTTGAAACAGCTGTTCTTGACTGAGAAAGATCAAAATATAGAAGAAAAAAAAAAGAAAATTCGTATGCATTCCGTTACTATACTATAGGGAAACGTAAGAATGGTAGAATAATGGAAAGATCTGTGAACTAATTCATTGCAATGATTCCAAAATATTTGGTGTATGGATTAGTCCTATTTATGTGATCATTTTTATATAGGAACTTCTTCATTGTTAATTTTTAACTTGTTCATTCATCCATATATTTTTTCTGTCCCACTTTATGGTGTGGTTTTCTTTTTCATGGTATATGCCCCTTTCAGTTTATTCTTCTTTTATTCATCAGAAATTCGAGTGTGTGAAAAGGGAATGGTGTATACAATATTTGTATTGTATACCAGATTAACAAAACCAATCCCCAGATATCAGGGAAAAGAATCTGCCAAAATTATCGGAAATTGGGAAAATTTATTGCAAATAATACAACATCTGTAACACCTGAATACTTTCATTCTATTTGGAGTATGCCAATTTTACAAGATTCTAACTTATTGCATATTTAAGATATTTAAAGACCTTATAATAGAGAAGATATCGACATGTTGATCCTTGCAATAGAGAAAACTTTGTTGGCCCTGAAGAGAATTTTTATCTAAAGCAGTCACAATCAACTTCTAAATGTTTTGTCCTCTCATGAAGCTACTGTCAAATGTTTCAACCGCAAAAACCTCACATGTGATGTGAACCATTTAACAACTTAGTAATTGACTTTGAACTTGACCTGGGAACAATAATTTGCATTTTTCTCTCCGATGACACCAGATGACAATGTATCACCTGCATCCCCCTGTCGCTCTTCAATAATTTTTTTAACGAAAAGAAATAGAGTTGACAAATAATTTATATTTAACCTTCTTTCAAGTTATAATGACAGCATATTACTCGGATAATATAAATGGCCAGAGAATTTTCCCACAAAAAACAGAACGAACAGATACTGATATGAATCATTTTGGGCAAACGAAGTATAATTTCTCTTCACTAAACTGGTAATTTCTTTAGTATGGACACCAAAGTAATAAACATGGCTATATTTATAGCTCATCATCAGTCTTAAGTATTAACTCCTTGTGCAAGATCGCTCGCTTTATGCTCCTACATACAGTTCTTGTTTGTGTTCCGAAATGCAAACCTCATGCAGCAAGTAACCTCTGAATATCCTTCTGAAAAAGTAAATCAGGAAAAAGTTTAATGATACAATCTTTTATATAGCTTCAGTATCCATTCTCAAACATACAAGTGCAACTTCTTATATATACACGTAAAAACAAATATATAGTTTTCTTTTAACTGTAATTCATAATATCTTCAACGGATGCAGCCCATTGTTTAGCAATTAGAAGAAGCTATAAGAAAATCTAATACTAAAACTAACAGTTATAGCCACCAAGTAAAAAACTCTTTTCTGCTGCTCTTGAAAGCCTTGTAGCATTTTTAGTGATACAGAATCATGCCGATTCAAGATGTATAACACAACTCAAAGCCATATGTGATTCATCACATCAAATGAATCATTGGCCTAACAAATCTCATCAAATTGAGCAATTCTAACAACAATGAATAGAAGCTTCACTGCTATAGTAACAATTAGAACCTAGACAGTTCCTTTTAGGTGGAAGCTTAACATACCTCAATTTGGAAAGGTGACGTTGTTGGTGGGTATCTTTCAATAACTTTACCATTTTTATCAACCAAGAATTTCTCAAAATTCCACTTTATAAGATCCCCCAGAAAGCCTCCAGCACTAGATTTCAGAAACTGATACACTGGAGCCGTAAATGGTCCATTGACATCCACCTGTTTTATAGAACTTAATTACTTTGTTTACTTGTACTCTAAACTGTTATGAACTCCTGACTGAAGAAAAATTATCAAACCTTGTCAAAAATCGGAAATTCTGCTTTGTATCGAGTGCAAGCAAACTGCTTAATTTCTTCATTCGATCCAGGTTCCTGCATACCAAATTGATTGCAGGGGAAAGCCAGAACCTCCAAACCTGAAAAGGAGCAGCTTAAGGACACTATAGATGTATGTAGCTGAGAAAAATATTAATTTAAAATTGAAAAGCTTAGAATCATATTCATAAAAACAATAAAATATAAAATTGAATAAAAATCACTTTTTGAATCTACCCATTGGAAGTATTTTAATTTTCCAAAAACAAATCAGCAAAGTTCTTCCAAGTATGAAGAGACCAGAAATTACAAGGCCAACGCTGACTGATGTTCCACCATAGATCAACATTGTCATTCTACCCATTTTAGTAAGAAACTTAAGGTGTGCTTAGTAGACAGAGATAAAAGAATGACAGATCGAAACAAAAATGGAGCAGCTACATTAGGCATTCTAGCATTTTGTAATTTTTTTTCCACATCAACTTGGAATGAAATACAACATACAGTCCAAACAAAACAAAGAAAAGAGAAAAAAAAAGTCACTTTCACCCCCATACCTAATCATTCACCCCAATTTAGAATGAAATGCAATATATAGTCCAAACAAAACATAGGAAAATGAGAACTTATTCATTTTCAATTCCCTACCCAACTCTTCAAATTTCCATCTTTCCTGACATGCACACAAGGTACCCTTAATTTAGCTACAAAGAATGGAGTCTTTATTTCTGGATTCTACCCTTCTACTGCAAGAGATACTTTGATCTTCATCATATGAAGAAGAAGAAAAATAATGCTTAAAATTCTACATAATGTTTGTCATTACTTTCAAAACATATTGTCGAATAAGTAATTCATTAAAACAAGTATCTTTTTCTTTGTCAGCCATAGATGGTTCTCATACTTCATTAAATCCAAAATAACAATCAAAGTGGAACAAACTGCGGCACGAGTTAACAGGTTCTGCAGTATTTTCTATCATAAACAATCCATTAAACAGGGAAAAACAGCAAGATAGTTTGTCAGCAGACTTTGCATAATGTATCACACAGGGAAGTCAATATGCATTGTAAAACCATAATCAAATTTTAATGACCATATCAATAGAACTGCGTAGGAGAATAGAGTTAACATGTGATAAACAGACCCTAGCTAGTAAACTTCATTTACATCAGTATTCAAATTAAAGGTACCAAAAAATTGTGCCCGAAGTCACAAAGGAGGGACACACTTCTCTCCTAGTTTTATACAGTACCCAACAAAAATAGAATGATTTGCACAAGTAGATAGATTCATACCCAAGAAGATACATTAGCAAACACCAAGTAAAACATGACCAACTGTCATTCTCAGAAATATAACAAATAACAATCATCTTGTCGAAACATACCTTGATCCTTATACTTTTCATACAAACGAGACAGCTCCGAGTAATTCGATGACGTCAAACCACTGCCATAGGAAGGGAATTTATTAAACGATATCATAAGAGACAACAAAGTTTGACACAACTGTGGCTATAACCAATTTGGTTATAGGAAATTGTAAGAAAAACTAATGAGGAAAACTAAGGCTTCATCAGACATATTGAGCAACATATCTTCCTTGAAGAATGCATAACTCATACCATCGTGAAGCAACATTGACAATCAATAGAACCTTCCCCTTAAATTTGTTGAGAGGGACATCCTTTCTGTCAATATCCTGCATCATAAAATATAGTATAAATATAATATATATACCCTGAGCACATAACAAGTAAAAATAATAAAATATAAAACCTCTCTTATCTAAATCTCAGAAAGGTATCCCCATCCAGTAAAACTATCCATAAAAATTAAAAAAAAAAAAAAAAAATTATGAGCACCCCACTTCTCAAATTCAATTTCCAAGTTCGACCCAATTCTTTTCAAGAAAAAGGGTTGCGGAAATTGAAATTAAACACGGTACCTTGACAGTAAAATCATAAATGGTCTTTTCTGTGGCAGCTCTTGCATGAACTGAGAAAGACCTAGGCTTTATGAAGAGCCTGGGAAAAGTTGATGAGGTTTGTAGGGAAAGGGAAGGATGAAAAAAGGTTGAGTTGGAGGAAGCAAAGGAGGATTTGATGAAAGGAAAAGAGGGTGTTCTGGCATGGTTGAAATCATGGATGGGTGTGAAGAAGGTGGTGGAGAAAGCCATGGATGACATTTTTGGTGGTTGGGAACTCAAGAGATTTCTCAAGTTTGGTCCTTTCTTTAATTGGAATATGGGAAATATCTTGTGTTTCAGAGAATCGAGATTTCTGTAGATTGGGAAGTTACACATAAACATTCTCAAAGGAAAAAAAAAAAATAACAGTATGTTCTAAAATTGAAACACACATGATAACTATTTGAATTTCTTAATTTAGATTTTATTTTATTTTCGAAAGTATATTTTTATGTCATTATATTAAGAATTACTACTAAGGGAAACTTTTGCAGTTCTAGAAACACATCTTAAATGTTATAATTGTACAAATTCTAAAGTCATTCATACATTTATGTGAAAAACATACATCTTGGAGAACTAAATTCTATTCTGATATTTTCAATTTAATTTTGAAAATTTTAAAAAAAGATATAATTTTGTGATACTATCCACCTTTCGGAAGAGCTAGATTCTCAGCATGTAAATAATAAACAAGTCTAAATTGGAACTTAAAGAGGAAATAAATTTAATTGACTAATGGTTTTAAATTAGTATATTTTGAGAAAAAAAAATATAAAGATAAAAATAAAATTAAGTTAAACTAAATGATTATTTTTCATTGAAAACAATAATTAACACTGTTGACAGTTTTACAATTTAACATTAATCATCTAAAATTAATATATATATATATATATATATATATATATATATATATAATTGTTTTACTTAGCAGATAATAAGTTTTAATTCATAATAAAAAAATTATCAAATCAATTAGTTAAATAAACATGAATATCGTTTGTGGTTATTAAATACTAAAAAGAGATAGATATTGGCTTAAATATTAGACATGTTATATACATCTGCTTATAAAAAAAAAATAGAGCTTATAATTTATTTTTTATATCTTAAATATTAAATTATTATAATAAAAATCAGCATATCATAACCTTTTCTTCCATTAAATTGGATCTATATCGAAACAGTGGCCACTTATAATTTATTTTTTAATCAAGTAATACACTTAACATTCGTTACAAAAAAATATAATGACATATGATTTTATCAAAATACTATTTAATTTTCACAAACAAACAATTGAATAGTAATTTTGAATTGATAAAACATGAAATTCAACCTAATTCTGTTTTTTTATGGCCTCTACACACCTCTTTTCGTCTTTTTTCTTTTGTATGTCCTACTTTTCTCTTTATCTAAATGTGAAAACGTTAGGATAATGAAGTTGTTATTATGTGTGAGGTGTAATGCAGGTGGAAGATTTGGAACCTCAAGTCTAGATTTGGAACACTTGTTTTCATCACTCACCACACACTCTTCTTTCTCTTCATTTCTTCTCTTAAGTCCTTATCCTTCACTCTTATAAACAAATATTATTTTCTTACCTATCTTCAACTTACTATTATTTTAAGGACAATAATATTTTAAATACTAAATTTTAACAACTTTCTCTTACAAATATGAAGTATCATCTCTTAAGTGATTTTAAAATATTGAGAAATAGAAAATAAAAAAATAAAAATCAATTAAAAAATGACACCTAAGGTTATAAGAAAAAGTTGTCAAAATTTAGTAGTCAAAAAATCATTTTTCTTCTTGTCTAAACACATTTTTTCTATTTTTATTCTTTTTACAAGTTTACTCTCCCCATTAAAAAATAAAATAAAGACATCTGGCTTTCTTACTAAAATAAATCAACGTTCATGTTTATATTTATGTGTTTATAGCAATTTTTAAAGAACTTTAATAAATTTTTATTGGGCTTATTTATTTGTGTACCCTACTATTACTAATTGTACCCCTACGGTAAGATTAAAAAACCTAAAATATCCTCTTTTACTCCATCATTTCATCATCACCGCGTTGTTGCTGCTTTATCGTTATTATTGCGTATTTAGGAAGGATAGAGAGAGCTAATTTTGAAAAAAAAAATCAATTTTGAAAAAGATTATATATATTCTGAAAATTTAATTTCAAAAAAATATTATATATTTTAAAAAAAATTGTTCCAGAATATATTATATGTTCTGGAAATTCTATTTCAAAAATATTGTTCTAGAATCGTATTTCAAAAAATAATAAAAATTGTTTCAAAATATTTGTATAATATAATAGAAGTCAATTTTACAAATTGAAAAATAATCGTTTTGAAAACTATAAAAATATAAATAGAAATTATGGGCTGCAAGAAGAAAAACCTGAGGTAAAATATGGTATGAGTTTTCAAACTCTTTTCATCCATCGCAAATTATCTCATATTTTCGTAGTTAAAAATAAGATAAATATTCATATATTATGAGTGGTAGCTTTCCTTGCAAATATAATATTTTAATAAATTTAGCCAAATGACACATTTTCATTTTTAGTTTTATTAAATAATACATATTATGATTTTAAATTTAACGTTCACAAGAATATGAACGCAGAGATCTTAATAGTTAATGGAAAGAGACCTAAGGTTAGAATTAATTAACTATTAAATGTTTGAAAATTTTGAATAGTATAATTAAATATAAACACTGAACATATTTAATAACTCAAGGAGGCTAAGGTGCACCTACTATATCATAGGTTTTCCACTATTATTCTAAAATCGTATAATTTTATTATACATAAAAAAATTTCCCTTTTTCTTTTCTTTTTCCTTTTTCCTTTTTCTAACACGTGATTTATAAGACACCATCTCTATGGATTCTTCCATGATCTTTGGTAATGCCTACGTAAAAACAATATACTACTCTACGTGTTTATAAGGAAAAAAAAATGCACCTTAAAGTGTAGTTTAAGAGGACTTTAATCCGATGCAATTAATTGTGATTTTATGGTAATCTTTAATTACTAATTATAGTCACATTAACCCCAAAAATATTATGTAAAAACGTGTAATATGTCCAAACATAAATTTGCATAAATTGACTTACTCACATTAACGTATGTTTGGAAAAGTATGAATTTCAGGACAAGTTAACATTATCATATCAACAATTTATTTAGCATGCTTATATTTTTAATGTGTCATGTTAGTCACATGTTAAATAAGTAATAAAATAAATAAAATAAAAATTAAATATATTATTAGAAGGACAAAATAACAAAAAATGAATTTACAAATTTAATAAATAGCATTGAAAAAGGTTAAAATAACTATTTACAAAAATCGTACAGATTTATTGTATTTTATATAAACAAATTGATTTGAAAAATATTTAAAAATGAACAATTCATGTGAGTTGACGATTTTGATATCAAAGTCGTCATAGGCTATACAACTTACCTATTTTTGTAATATATATATATGTGTGTGTGTAAAATGCAATCAAGTCTACACCATTTTAATAATAAACTCTTAAGAGATTAAAAGAATAAAAAAAATTCAATAAGTAACAATTTAAAGTTAGAACTCCATTCTTTTACTATGTGACAAAAAGTCACTACTCACACATAAACAACAATCCAAAATCTCAACCTTGTACACCACATCCAACTTTTTTGTTCCACCATAACAGTATAGTGCATTATCTTCCATACGAGTTAATAAAAACACAATGTGACAAAAACCTAAAAATGTAGTTTGTGGTTTCTATTTTATGGACCACTACTTAGTGAAAGTTATCCCATGTAAATGTGGGCCTATGCAAGCTCATTGTTTTTCATGAGGGGCTTCTCCCTGCACCCCCAAACCTTCTCTTGTATCTCCAATAATTACTTTTTTGACCCTCTGTTTTCTTGATCCCCAAACCAACTCCACCGCCTCCTTCTCCTCCCGCTTCTCCTTCTCCATCCTCTCCTCTCCCTCCTGTCCCTTCGACGAAGGTCTCGCCTTTCTCATCGCCTCCTCCACCCACTTCTCTGCCCTCTCCATGGGCCTCCCCCAACCCTCCCCCAGCTCAACCTCCTTCGCCGTCGAGTTCGACACTACCTTTGACCCCTCCCTCAGCGACATTAACGACAACCACGTTTTTAATTTTAATTTTTTTTCTAGAAACGAATTTCGGAATTCGTTTCATACTTTTCTGAACCGGATTCTGATATCCGTTTCACAAATTTTAATTTTTTTGTGAAACGGAATTCAGAATCCGTTTCAGAAAAGTATGAAACAGATTCTAAAATCCGTTTCACAAATTTTAATTTTGTTTTTGTGAAATGGATTTCGAAATCCGTTTCATACATTTCTGAAATGGATTCCGAAATCCGTTTCACAAATTTTATTTTATTTTCTAGAAACGGATTTCGGAATCCGTTTCATACTTTTCTGAAACGGATTCCGAAATCCGTTTCATAAATTTTAATTTTTTTTTCTAAAAACGAATTTTGAAATCCGTTTCATACTTTTCTGAAATGGATTCTAAAATCCGTTTCATAAAAAAACATGAAAATTTATGAAACGAAATCATACTTTTGATTAAGGTCAAAAAGGTAATTATTGGACATACAGGAGAAAGTTTGGAGGTGCACGGAGAAGCCCCTTTTCATGAAGGTTTGTCACAATCATTGAACCCAATTAGCATGTTTATTGTTTTGCAGAGACATTCAATGAGTTTTTACTTTTTACACTTTATATTTGTTTCTTCCACCCTCTTTCGGTAATAAGGATAATCAATAGACATTCATCTTTGAAATTTTTATATTTTTCAAAAATTTATTATCCGGAATAACATTCCCAATAGAAATATTTTTTGAAACGAGGATTTCAAAATACATTCAGAATGTAAAATCTAAAGTTAATTTTTGACTGTTTATTTATTCTAAAATATTTTATAATAAAAATTATCATTATAAAATAAAATGTTTATAACAACAAGTTAAATTTTTCTTTTCAAAACTATAAAACTGATAAATTTTTGATTTAGTTTATGGATAAGCTTTGAAATGAGCAAAATGAAGTTGGAGGATATAATGAAGATGTTGCTTTAGTGAATGTTGCGTAGTTTCTCATTGATGTAATAACTTGGACATCTTGTTTTGGATTGTTGTTCGTTGATGAATTTTTTAAATTTATATTTTAGTACCTTTAAGTAAAACATTAAACTTAAAAAATATATGTTTTGAATTGCATGTAATTACAAAAATCAAGCAACACATTATTTTTCTCTAAAACTTTAAAAAATCATTTATTGATCCAAAAAATCATGAGAGGCTAAAAAAATAATTATTCTCTAATCAAAATCTTTGAAAGTCCTCAATTCAAGCATAAATGACCCCATAAACTCAGTATAAATAGAAGTATGTACTCCTATAAAAAGTTTAAAAACTACCCACATATTCATCTTAAGCCAATTTTTAAATGAAACTAGTCATATTATGTCCATAAATGAAATCACCATACCTTCTCTAGTTTGAATATTGACACATTTCAACACCAAAAAGTCATAGACAATATTACTCATATGATTTTTAGATTTATTCATAATCATACGTACTAACTCAATAAAATTTTATAAACTGAACAACCAAATTCAAATAAGAAAACTACAAATCCTAAAAAGCTTTCTTAACCATGTAGCAATAAAACAATGAAAGAAAACATGTGATAAACATTCAACATTATTAGTACACAAATAACAAATAAAACATAAAATTACTCATTTTTTTAACTTCCAAACAAATAAATAAAATACAATACAACAACTTCTAAAAAACCAAAGTTTTAACAGGTAATACTTCATCCAATCAAATCAAATTTCTCTAATCCTCACGTTTTAAACCAAAAGAGTAAATTGTTTTTACAACTTAAAAAAAAAAAACTAATATCACCGAAAATTCAATTCTACAAGTCCTTGTCTTCATTAACCATGAAAGAAAAAAAAAGTTCACATTAACCATTATGCAGTTATTTCATTCAAACACTCATTCTATTCATTATGCAATTCAACTTTTACTTTCTTTTATTTATTAACTTTTCTTATTTTCAAACCAATCAAAACCTATACCAAACCCCACCATTCATTAAACCATATACTAGTTACACCACCCATTTACGCTACATTAAACAAATCAAAGATTAAACATAATACAAATTTAATTACCATCTTTAAATTATCTCACACAGTTAACACACCGAAAACATGACGTTACAATTATTCATATTAATTTGTATTAAAACTGAACAACAACAATAAGATCGTGAAGTCATTTATCTTTAGTACATTTTGAGAAATATACATTATATTACTTATACGAATTAATTACTCCAACTTTAATTTCGTCTATATCTAGACATCGACTTTTAGGTAACGTGAAATTATTTCCGAAACATTAATTTAGATGAAAATTGTTTCTCAATCCAAAAACCAATTTTAAAAATTATAACCCCATTAAAAAGTATTATACATAAATCTATTAAATTTGAGTCAGCATGGTGGTCATGCATTTATTCAATACTAGCAAAGAAAAGAAATGATTTTTACTCGGAAAATGATTAAAAATTGTGATGGATGTTATGGTGAAGACTTTGACTTAGAGAAGTCTTTGTCCTTCATTAACAACAATGACACCATATCAACTACTCATACCACACATCCTTTACTATGCTACCCACAATTTTCAATTTTCAATTTTCTTATGTTTATTTCAAATTCTATTCTTCACTTCTGCATTATCTCTATCTTTCTCCACCCATTAAAATATCTATTATCTTTCTCTCTGCATAATAAATATATTTACATATTGTTACGTGTCACTGTCTTGTGCAGATTTTTTTTCCTCGTCAAAAACTTCTTTCTAAATTCTGCAGCAATTATTAATTTCATTGAAATGAAGGTTGCTTTGTCTGATCTTGACTGTGTGAGTCTGTTTTTAAGGAAAACAAAATAAGACCAAAACAACAGAGACACCAAAACTCTTTTACTTACAATTTTACTTTTTAATATATGTCTTTAATTTATAATATATCAATCAACTCTTTTTTTTTCGGTGAAATTTCTGTTTCAGTCACATTCTATTATCTGCATAAAATATTAACCAAGAGATTTGAGTAAATTGGTTGAGACATTTTCTAAAAGCATGCATGATAAAATATTTTTCTTCGAACATATGTTTAGCCTGTAAGAATACATTGAAATTGTGTAAAAATTGTTCGGTGGATGAACAGTGTCTGACAAATTCAGAGGCTCTAAACCAGAATAAACAAATATCGATCTTTGCCACAAAGTCTTTTTTCTTTTTCTTTTTCTTTTCTTTCTTTATAATAGTAGCGGTAGTAATTGTTCTTGTTTCTGTGTTCTCTTCTTCACTCTCTTTCCTTTACCTTTCTGTCTAAACTCCAAACTCAACACTTCACTCTCTTCATATACTTCTGACCTGTTAGTAGCACTCTTCAATCTTCCCATTATTACTTTGTTCATACTTCTCAGAAAAAGGAAGAAAGAATTAAAAGTAAAGTCTTATGAACTGTTGCTCATTAGATATATAGATATATATTTTTTTAACTTTCAAGTTAGAAAAGACAGAATTATGAGTTGTGAACTGTTACTGTTAATTTATTGTTCATATTATCATCTGGGTATTCCTTGATTATGGATTCTACCCTCTATTGCTCTCTGATTATTGCTTCTTTGCTTTTCTCTTAACTGTTGATTAATCTTGATCTTCATTACTTTTTGTACATTTTCTCAACACAACTAAGACTTCAAGAATTTCCAATTTTTCTTGTGATCATCTTTCCATATTAAGCACTAGTTCTTGTCTATTCAGCTTTCATTACTTATAGCTTGAATTCTGTTTGCTCTGTCTCCATATATTTTATTTTGGGTTGAAATTTTCTGTTCCTTCTTGTGTTGGATGGCTTTAGTTTTAGATCATTCTGTATTCTGTATTCAGTGTCAGTTTTCTTTTTCTAACCCTGCGACTGAGAAAAGGGTAAAAAGAAAAAAGCAGTTTTTATGACCCTTTCGTTGACTGGAGTCTTCTTCTTAGTTCCTCTTCCATGCTTGAAAATCATTCCTTCATCATTATCTTTCTTCTGCCATGTACTAGAATTGCAAAAGTTATGCTTCACACTGTTCTCCCCACTGAAGTGTCTTTCAGTTGAAATTTTCTTTCACTCTTTCTACTTTCCTCTTTGGAAACAGCTCATTCTTAATTTTTAATGTAGACATTAGATTTTTAATGTAAGAGTTATTGTAGAATGATATCCAAATTTGTTTTCAATGTTTTATTTTGGTGTTGTTTTCTTTAATTTTTCATGCTTGAAGAAATAAAACTAATGCTTATTTGTTTTGATCAGAAAGAATGGGGACAAATCTCAGCACTCCCAAAACTGAAAAGTCTTCCGATGATGGAGAAAATGATCATCTTAGATATGGTTTATCATCAATGCAAGGCTGGCGTGCATCAATGGAAGATGCAGTGAGTTTTCGCTGGAAAAGTTGATACTTAGTTTGTTAAATTGATAATCTTGTCAGTGAGAAATACTGAATTTTGTCTGCACAAAAAAAGATCTTCATTAGAATGTTCAGTTTTCAACAAATTTGAGGTTGTTGGGGATTAGAAAAGATGCAATTTTATCTTCTGTCTCATGTTTTAAGGACAATGAGATTTTGGTCTGGTCAATTATGTTTTCTGGAATGAATGTATATACCATTAATTATGCTTTTAATATTGTAGTTTGCAACTTGCTTTGATTTATCTTTGTTGCATAGATTGCTTTAGTTGAACATTACTCAGCTGTTTAAGTTTCTTCATTCTCTTTTCTTCTGCTAGCATGCTGCACATCTTGATCTGGATGAATCCACTTCCTTTTTTGGAGTTTATGATGGTCATGGAGGTAAAGACTTGAACAAAATGTCTTATTTTGGAATCAGAAATATGTTATGGATGCTGAATTAAGCCCAAAATTTTCCAGGTAAAGTGGTTGCCAAGTTTTGTGCTAAGTATCTTCACCAACAGGTGGTCAAGAGTGAAGCATACACAGCTGGAGGAGATATAGGAACCTCTCTTCGGGAATCATTTTTCAGGTTAGAGGAAAAAGAGTGAACTTCATTTCTAATTACTGAAAGTGATTCTTCTGAATATGGAGACTGATGCTGGTTTTATATTTTCACTGTATAGTATAACATACGTTCAATTTACTGCATTTCATTAAAATTATAGAAGTGAAGATCACATATGAAGTATGCATTAAAATTTGGGATTAAATATGTTTTTAATCCCAATTTCGTCCATGTCCTAAAATTTGATACATTTTGGTTCCCAAACATTAAAAATGAATGGATATAATCCTGTTACCCAACTGTTTTAAATTTTTTTGACGTGTCAAATACGTTTTAGGATGACCTTTTTGAGTTGTTTATACCCTTTTGATAGGTTACAACTCAAATGTTAGCCTGAAAACACCATTTTAACAAGTCCACAAAATTAATGTCATTAGGTTAAAAAATTATATCCATTCATTTTTAAAGTTTGGGGACCAAAATATAACATAACAGATTCTAATTTCAGATCCAAGTTCAGGGACTAAAGCCCTATATAGGCAAAAAAGATGTGTTCAGTGGTTCCATGTGCATTCATTGTTTTCTTCTAATCCTGCAACAAAAACACCAAAATAAAATGAAATTAAACAAAATGAGTAATGAAATAGCATTTTTGTAATAATTGCAGGATGGATGAGATGATGCGAGGTCAAAGGGGCTGGAGGGAATTGGCAAGTTTGGGTGATAAGATAAACAAGTTCAATGGTAAGATAGAAGGATTGATTTGGTCTCCAAGAAGCAGAGAATATAAGAAGGCTCAAGAGGATAGTTGGGCCTTTGAGGAGGTAGGTATGACATTTTGAAGGTCCTTTGAGTGTTGTTTCTCCAAGTGTGTTGGTTTTGTGTGTGTGCTAAATTATAATTTCTCTGCACCTCCATTTTTCTTTTGTGGTGTCTCTTTTTGTTGCATTCAGTAATATGTCTTATGTATTGTGAGCAGGGTCCTCATTCTAATTTTGGTGGACCAACTTCAGGAAGCACTGCGTGTGTTGCAGTTATAAGAAACAACCAACTTTTTGTAGCAAATGCTGGTGATTCACGTTGTGTAATATGTAGGAAGGGTCAGGTAACATCAAGATGGAAATTCTCATCTTCAAAATAACACAGATTTCGTCTACAATTATTACAAAAATTTTCTGACTATTGTTCGGTTTATGTGCAGGCGTATGATTTGTCTATAGATCATAAACCTGATCTTGATTCTGAGAAGGATAGAATCATAAAAGCTGGTGGTTTTATTCATGCAGGAAGAGTTAATGGGAGTTTAAGCCTTGCAAGAGCTATAGGTACTTTACCTACTACCAAGTGAACTCTTATAAATGTTTATTTAAGTTTCTTCCAATTTTAGTTTGTAAGGATAGATTTGCACCCACTTTATATTATAAATTTGTCTTATCTCTAATCAATGTTAGATTCTAACACACTCAACAAAAACCTAACAAATAACAAATTTCGTTAGGATAGACTTTAACACATGGCTTTGATATCATACTAAGAACTGGACTTTAAGTCTAACTCAACCTTACAAACCTGCTTGTAAGATGAGGTTTGCACCTGTTTTATACTACAAATTAGTCTTATCTCTAGTGAATGTAGGATTACGACAGGGTTTTTGGTAATGGTGTATATTAGTCATGGTTTATATGGTTCCCATTCATTATGCTTCAATATTCTGCAGGTGACATGGAGTTTAAGCAGAATAGATTCCTTCCTGCTGAAAAACAAATGGTGACAGCCAATCCAGACATAAATACTGTAAGTTTGTTCATGTGTGATACATTAAATCGATTAACTCTACCACAGTTTCATGATTGCAACATGGAAGAACCAAAAATGAAATGCTTGGATAAAACTTAAGATTCCAAGTATTTACTACCATCTTAAGTTTTCAACTTTTGACTCAGTATTAATCATTTTTTACATTTTATCACAGATTGAACTTTGTGATGAAGATGAATTTATAGTGCTTGCCTGTGATGGCATATGGTATGCTTCTTATTCTATTATCCTTTTCTGTCTCTGTCCCCGTTTCAGTTCTGAATGTTCTCTATTATTTATATGGGGGAAAATTATATGTTCTTCAGAATTTATGGGGGAAAATCAATCTCTACATCACACTTAAATCGAGTTTATAATTCAAAAACTCAATTATGTGTGACGTTAAGATTAGCCAAGACAATAATAAACATATGGTGGTCCGAACCATGTAATAATTTTTGGCTCCTGTTGCTTCAGGGATTGCTTGTCAAGCCAACAATTGGTTGATTTCGTACGCCAACAACTTCTCATTGTGAGTTTCCTGTCATGGATATTAATTGTTGTTTATACCTGTTATTAAACAAAAATTTAGAAAAGAAATAAAGGGCCCAACCGGGTTCGAACCGGTGACCTCTTGATCTGCAGTAAAATGCTCTACCACTGAGCTATGGACCCTATGTTTAAGGATGTTTTTTCAAACCACTTATATAATTATAGCATTAATAATGAAAAATTTTTAAAATAAAGGGCCCAACCGGGTTCGAACCGGTGACCTCTTGATCTGCAGTCAAATGCTCTACCACTGAGCTATGGACCCTTCATTGACACCTATTGTTCTGGTGTTTTAATGATAATATTGACATTACACCATTTCTGTGCACAGGAAACAAAACTTTCTGCAGTTTGTGAAAGAGTGCTGGATCGATGTTTGGCACCAACAATAGCTATTGGTGATGGATGTGATAACATGACCATGATTTTAGTGCAGTTCAAAAAACTGAACCAGTCCAGTGCACCAACATAAGAACAATGATCTTCAAATGAACTAAGAATTGAGAGCACTGAAATTTAGTAGGTTTTGGACAAAAAACCAACACTACACACTTGTACTGTATATATAGTGTGGACTACTCCTTTCTGCTCACTTTAAGTAGCATTCATTTTCAATTTTTTGTGTTTACTTTGCTTACTCCTAGAGTTTGTTTTGCTTCTTCAATAAGCGGCTCCAAATGTTATATATCTCACTAAATGATCTTATGAGAATGTTTTGCTACTGATTCTGAAATTGACTTATGGATTTGTTTTACCATTAAAGAAAGAGGGGTTGCATCGCTCCTTTTTTAAAATTTACAAAATATCATTAAAATGCATTTGTATTTAGGAATATAAACAAATTGAGATAAAGATAGCATTTTTAATGCAGAAGTAAAAGAGTAAGACTTCATTAAAAACTTCTCATTAGAACTGGCCTTTTCATTTCTAGTACTTTAAATTGTGTGAATCCAAAGTCAAAAATGATTTGTAAAGTGTGTACAGTTGGAAAGTAAAAAGTTGACTTTCAAAAGTTGAAAAGAGTTAATAAAAAATAGTTTTCAAATTGCACAATTTGTAATTTATTTATACTATGTTAATCGAGGATATTTACTATTCGGAAGAATGAGACACGAATGATTTGGAATGATTTGAAAATGATTGAGGTGTTTATTTGTAAGAATTTAAAAGAAAGAAAAATGAAAGAATTGAGGGATTTCATAATTTTTCCATTCTTTTTTATATGTAAAGATTTGAAAGTGATTTGTATAAGATTATCGTAATGCTTTTCATTGTTTTCTTCTTAATTTAAGTTGATTCCCGTGCATATTTTCTTAATTTATGTAAATTAATGACACAAATAATCATTAATAATATTGCATAATTATAATAATAATGTTAAAATATGACTTTTAAAATTATGCTTACAATAATAATTAATAACCAAAATTTCTAAATTATTCACCAAAAACAATCTCAATATGTGAATATATTGTATTTTATTATATTTTCATTAAAATAATTATTTTTTTAATTTATTCGTTAAATTTTTTTTATAGAACAAATATAACTCATAAATATAATTTTAAATTACTTTCATTAAGGATAATTTAATATTTTTATTTTTATTTCAATTAAACTTAATTTTTAATCTATCACGACAATCATATCATTTATAAACTTTTAAAAATTCTACTTCTAAATTCAGTTACTTTCACTTCTACATTCCTTAATATAAACCATAGAAACTTCATCCTCTAATTTATTGAAATATATTTTTTACCTTTTTCTCAAATCAATCTAAGTGCATTGAATTAGATACTCCAAAAATTTATATAATTTAAAAGTTCGTTTTTAAAAAGAGATTATTTTTAATTTTTGGATTACATTAAAAGTTCTTTTTTTCACTTTCAAAAATATTTTCAAATTTTTCAATTAAAAAGCACAAAAATGAATCATTTTTATATGAAAGAGCCGAGAGAAATTAATCAAGATACAATATGAAAGCGACTTATATTATACTCAGTGAAATTTAAGACATATAAAAATTTTATTATAAAAATAATCTTACTTTTAAAGTTTTGAAAAGTAAAAGTCTTGAAAAAAAATTAAAGCTTAAGTCTAATAAGATTATTGGATCAAAACAAAAGTTGCAATAAAATATTAAAAGTATTTAATGTAATAAAATGACATAAAGTAGAGACTGATAATGTATTGACAACCAGAATTATTTATATAACAACTTGACAATTATTTATTTAATTACTTTATTACTGATTAATTTAAATGATCCTACTGTTAAATTATTACGAAATGCTGTCGATTGGGTGTACGTCGAAAAAAAGTTGTTAAACCATCATTTTCTTAAAGTGAAATAAAATATGATAGGAAGACCATTGTATTAGAGATGACTTTAAAAATTTAAAGTTGGTATAAATTAAATTTCTTACAAATGACAAATGCGAAAGATCAGTTCTATAGGATATTTATAACTTTTAATTTTGACGTTTTAAAGGATACACTAAAAAATAACATGTATCTTTAAGAATTTGAAAGAATATTAAATCTATTATTATTATTATTATAAAAGTTATTTTATTTTTTTACCTAGCATTTATCGTTTTAGGCATGTTATTTAAAATTTGAAAGATATAGTAAATCGTCCATTCAGTTATATAAAAAGGTAATTTCAATTCTTTTAAATTTTCTATAAAATGTTTTTTTCCTTGTAACATTAGTATTTGAAGATATAGTTTCATTAAATAATCTATTATCTGCTTGTTAAGTAAGGTAGCTCAAAGATGAGTTTGCTTAAAATCATGTTAGGTGCATATTTATTCTCTCATTTAACTTTTAAATTTAATTTTTTTATTTGAATTTTATCCTTTCAAATGTTCTTTTTATCGGAATTTATTCTACGATAGTTAATTGAGATTAAAAATATAAAAAGTGTTAAAAATAATATATAAAATATTTATTTATTTCAAAAAATATATATAAACAGACACAATTTATCAAATTTTTTAAATTTAGGCAAATATTCAAAGTAACGAAAAAATGTTTGAATATATTCTAAATATTTAGAGGTTATCTTCAAATATTTCTTTTGCAAAACTCAAATTAAAAACTAAGCTTAAAAATTTTAAATAATAAAAACTGCAAATAGATGTTGTTCAATAAGATTGAAAATTATATATCTTGTAAAGTCTCATATCACATAGGATAAGAGCATAAGCAAGAGAGTGAGTGTGTTGGTGACTATATAATGAACTTTAGGTTCATGATTTTAGTCGCCCCAAGTTTAAGACATTTTGAGTTAGTATTTAACTTTTCTTATACTTTTGTAGTAAAGTGTTGTGAGGTATAGTAAATTCCTTCTCTGGACAGTGTGGATGTACTTGGTGTCAAAAGGTTTGATAGTGTTATCCATGTGTTATACAAGTTTTCTAATAATGCTATTTTTTTGTTATCTTTAGAAAACGATAGTGATTTTTCTCCAGATGTAGAATTTCCACATTATATTGGTTGTGTATTCTCATGCTTATTTATTTCTCTATTAATAGGATTCTTAGAAGTAAAGATGGTGCTTTCCAAACAAGTTCCTAACCCAACTCTATAAACAGGGGCGAAGCTTTTTGGGGGCAGGGAGGGGCCTTGGCCCCCCAAAATTTTGATTTTATATATATATATATATATATATAATATAAAAAATATATTTAAAATTGTAGGCAATATATATTAGAAATTAATAAAAATTATATTTTTTATTTCTTTTATTTAAACATAACATTTAATGTAAATACAAAATAAAATATAAAATTAAATATAATAAAAGATAAAAATATTTAGGTTTAATTTTTCTTTTGGTCCCTGTTTTTATTTAAAAATTGACACTAGGATTAGGTTAATTACACCAACAAAGCAAATTATCCATATTAAGAGTCTCAATTTTAATGAAAAGATCATTGATCTATTTCGAAGAATTTAACAAAATTTATCATAAAAGATCGAATTACATCAGTTTTTTCAAAATTCGGAATCAAATTGAGACTAAAAAAATTGGAGGACCAACTTAACATTTTTAAACCAAAACATGAATCAAAAGAGTAATTAAATCAAATATTTATTAACATAATTTTTATTTTCCTTTTCAATGTCTTTTTAGTTTTTCACAGATTGTAATAATCTCTCACTCTCATATGTCTTCTTTTTGTTTTTAAAGAAAAAAAGTTAGACATAAACTCATTATATTTCTCATTTATCCGCTTCCTTTCCTGTCTCTTGTCTTACTTGATAATGAAAACATTATTTTTTTTTATTTCATGAGTTTTTTGTATATTTTTTTTATGAATATAGAAAAAAATAGTGTATTATGTATTAATAATAATGAATATATTTTTACATGTCTTAATTTCTTATTAGATTATGATCAATTATTTTTTAGTATTATTTACAAAGAAGGTATATTGATAAATAATGAAAAAATAAATTAATCGTTTAAGAGTGATGAAAATGAAATTATTGACTAAAACAAGATAGATTCTACTTCTTCACATATTTTGAAGCATTATACTAATGATAAAAAATGTTCAATTAAAGAAGTCATTTTTTGAAGCATTATACTAATGATTGAATCTAATGATCTCAAAATTATATTATTTTGGCCCCTTCGACGCTTTTGGTTAAGATCCGCCACTGTCTATAAAAGGAGTCCTAAGGGAGCATTTAGGTGGTTCATTTTCTCATGTAGTTCATGTAGCCACCATCCTCTAACACCTCATTCACTCGTTTCTTCTATATGTATGCTATTTTCATTTTACATCATATTTTGTAACGTCTTCATGGAATACTAAAACTTTGGGGTTGATTTTCTTATAATTTCAATAATGGATTATTAGATTTCAAATAAGTAATGTGTTATTCATTTGAGTCTATTTTCATTCTTTTTATCTTGAGTTTTATTTATTGCTTTCAAGATTGTCTTTAAATGACATCGATAGATGTAAACAAAAATGAATTATCAAATACCATTTAAAGACAATTTTAAAAACAACAAATATAACTTAGGATAAAAGAAAAATTGACTCAAATAATAAAACCAAATGAATAACTCATTACTTGCTTGAAATCTGGTGTTGAAGGACAATAGCTGCACGAACTAAATGTCTCTTTGATCTCCTTTGAGTTATACTGTAATTTTTGTTATGAATTTTTAGGATTAATTGTGAATATGAGTTATCCTTTGTAGAGATTTTTCAGTTACTTTCAAGATTTAAAATATTTGGTACCAATTGGGAATATGTTGGCTCTAAGGAGGTAGCTGCAGAGATTTATTCATTGGCTTTTCAAAATTGTTGGTAGAATCTGATTCCTATTGTGAGAGCTTCATTGTTTCACTGTTTCCTTTCTCCACTGCATTTTCTTTCTCCTTTTCAAGGGAACAAAATCAAATAGCACTTGCATCTGCCACTTTCACTTTTTCATGAATTCTTCCTATTACTTAAGAAAATTAATTTTAACTTAATTTCTCATACATTTGTAGTATCATTGCCTGATATAAATTCAAATTTCTTCTATATTATTTATTTTACCTCTGTTTATCACAAAAGTGTTAAATACAAACTTGATCTAATTATACTTTATCCATCCATGAAACTGTTGGAAAGATAAAATGGAAATATTTAAAATCATGTAAAATAAACGAAAAAATTGAAGCAATAATATTTTTAATAAATATGATATTGTAATTTGGTTATATCTCTAATTGAGCTAAATTTTAGAATAGTTAATCTCATTTCAAGAAAATCTCAAAAATCACTCTCACAAGAAAAAAAAAAGATTTAATATGAGAACTTACCGGAAAAAAGTTACAGGCACTCTTTGTTATTTGACTCAAAGCAACAATACAACTCAATTCTAATAAAATAAGGGAGAAAGAAGGAAGATTTTTTTGCACTGATCCAATGTGTCTTGTGCTTTATTTCCAAATTTTTATTTATAGAGACGGATTAAGAACATTATTACAGAAACAAATATAGAATTAATTATAATGAAATAAAATTTATTGGAGCAATTTAACTTTTTCCTATTTTGAATGATTCACTAAATATATTGCATTTAATTATTAAATTTTTTTGGCCGCAATCTTTAATTTAGCTCAATTTACTTCCGATTAATTTGATTGAATCATAATCTTCATAAGTTGACTCATTGAATTGTTGGTCATCCACATCTCCAACAACGGACTGCACAAGATTGGGTATTGATTTCCATCAATTTGGCTCATGTTAAATAATCTTAGATTACCTTTCTCCTAAAAAAAATATATGCATTGCTAAAATCATGAAAAATGCAATAAATTTAGTAAAATTGAATTATGCTATGTTTTTATTAAAATATTCTAAATGCTTGATTTATAAATATAATAATTAGTTTAGAAAATAATGTTAGATCAATAAATAAAGAGTAAAATGACATACATTAATGAACCAAAAGTAAACTAATTCCAACAACATTTGAATTAAAAGACAATCTAAATTCATTGTTTCCAAACAAACAAACACAGATTTCTAATTTGTCCAAATAAGAAACTAAAACCAAATTATGCCTAAAAGATGGTACAATAACAAAAGTGTTATTCAAATCCAAATAAAAATCGGTACACAATAATAATTCAAAAGGCTCTATAACTTTCACCTCCACTGATTTGTCATCTCCAACATATATTCATCTTTCATAATCAATTGGCTTCCAGTAGCTTAAGACAACCCTGCATGGAAACACTGATGTTAGTAGTGGCACCTGAATCTAACCACCAGTGTTTCTTGGTATTTAAGATAAATTGACCTTAGAACATACCAAAACAATCATTGTACCTCTCTTTGCACACCAAGCGTGATACTTTGTACAGTTCTTCTTTACATGTCCAACCTTATTACAAAAGAAACATTTATCATCCTGTTTTTGTTTCTTTTGTAGTGGGCCCTTACCAATTTCATTCTTGAGATTGTCAGTTTTCTTCCTTTTGCTCTTGTCTTTAGAGGTACTTGTTGAGTGAGCACTTTCAATCTTTTCTTGCTTCAGTCTCTCCTCTTCTTGTGCACAATATGAAATGAGCTCATAAAGAGACCATTTCTCTTTTTTACGGTTATAAGATACCTTAAATTGTTCGAACTGTAAGGGAAGAGAAATCAAAATTAAGTGTATGAGTAAGTCTTCTGACATCTCAAGTTTCAATGCCTTAAGTTTTGAAGCAATGTTTAACATGCTCATGATGTATTCTCTCACATTTCCTTTGCCATCGTACTTCATAGAAATCAAGCTCTGGAGAAGTGCACTTGTTTCTGTCTTATCACTTCTCGCAAAACGCTTTTCAATCTCAACAAGAAAATCTTTAGCACTTATTATTTCCTCAGATCTAGCACCCATAAAGACCTCTGGAATGTCGCGTTTAATGATCATCAGACTAATGCGATTTGAGCGGTTCCATTTCTCATAATCTTTCCTCTCTTCAGAGGTACTTGAATCCGTAGGAGAAGGGGGTTTCTCAATCCTTAATGCAAGGTCAAGATCCATGCAGCCAAGAACTATCTCCATGTTCTCTTTCCAATCCTTAAAATTTGTTCCATTGAAGACTGAAACCGAATTTAGATTAGGAAATATAGAAGCAACTGTAATTGTATTTAGATAAAGAGAAATAAATGAATTAAGCTCACATAATAAAATTAATAATTATAAATATATTCAAATAATGTCTAACCTATCTCAAAACACCTAATGCACCTTCAGTATCAAGTTTTTAGACAATAATATTAATTACTATAGGCATCTTGTTATGATGATCAAACACTGAAAGTAAAGTCCAACAATAAATTTAACTTTTGATTGATTTATCTTTGATAAACAAAACCTTAAAACTATCACACGTCTACATTAAATATATGAATGCAATTCGACTAAATATTAATATTCTTTTGGATTGATCGATACTCACGTGAATATACATAAAAATAAACATTTAAATTTTCCTATGAACTACGTGAACAAAGAAGATTAATTCTGATGATTTCTTAATTTAAATAGCTCATTTAAAATTATAAACAATGAATAAAATTTGAATATTAATTTATACCAAAACTAAAATACATTTATAATAATAAAATGGATTTCTTATTCAATTTACATTCTCGTAAAAGTGGGTTTTGATTTTTCAATCAAACCACTCAATTGACCACTCGACACTTAATATACATCAATATCAACATTAACATTCAAAACGCATTCCCCTAATTGAATTCGACTTGAAAATGAAATTCAAACTAATGTAATTTGAAATCATAATTTATATATACATTGAATTCATCATACTTGCTTTGCATCCGGTGAAACGTATTGTGTACACAATATGACAAAATACTGGGACATGCAGTGTTGAAATCCAACGATTCAATTCAATCCATTCAAAACAAAGCCACGCAACATTTCAATTCTCAATTGAAACCATTCGCAAAACAGGATAAAATGTCTTTCCAATCATACTAATTGTTTTCAATCCAATTTCAATTGAAATTAAACATAACGATGACAGCGGAAAACGACAATGCATTGGATTAAACATTCAATTTCGTCATAGGTAGCATAAACGAACAAAAAAAACCTAAATCTAAAAAATTAGGGTTTATAAATATTATAGAGAAATACTTAAATCTCACAATAGGGTTCTTTACAAATTGGGGGAAAAAACAAATATAGGCTTCGTGCTAATTTGGGAACAAAACTCAATACCCAAATACATATTAATAAATGAACAATTAATCCTCTTAATTAATGGAGCAATTCCAATATCCTATGAAAATGCATTATACAAAAACGCACCTGGATTGATCATTGAAAATAGGGTTTATTAAATATATGATCTTCCAACCGTAGAGTTCTCCTGATGGGATGAAGGGAAGAAAAACAGGAATATGTTCGGGCTTAAGGAGGGATCATAACCCCTTTAGTTTCAAAAATAATTGCCAACTAAGGTATTTACTCATTTTTTTAAATCACTAATTACGATATAAAATAAATATTTATTTTACATAATTAAAACTTACTTTCTGTTTCAAAATTATAGCATTTTTAGTTTAGTGTGAACCTATTAAAAAAAATTAACGATTACATATTTATTGTAAAATACTCCTATCTAATGTACTTTTTATTTTTATACCTTTTATTCTGAATGTTTTAATAATTAAATTAAAAAAGTTTGTTAATATCGTTGTTAATTGTATAAGGATATGTCATTTTTTTTAACTATACTAATATATAAAAAGATAACAATTTGATAACTATTTTTTATATGTATTTCTTTTTACAATGTTATCTTTTGAGTTAAGATAATGCTTTTTAACCGTTATTTTGTTTTGATAACTATTTTTGATTACCTAACAGAAATATGTATACATATGCATTATTTTTATTAATTTGTCTTTATTTTTTTGTAAAACGAAAGATCGAAGTGAGTTTTGTAAATAAACATTAGAAATAAAAAATAATAATCTAACCTATTTTTTTCTTTTATTTTTTAAGAAATATTAAATTAAATTTAGAACTAAAATTAATAGAAAGAAAGAGTAGAGACTAAGAAAAAACATTGAGAATGTGATTGAAGAAAATTTTCTAAAATAGTTTTCGGTGAAGAACTGCTCGAAAAGGTTATCTATTCAAGATGGTTATTCTAATTTATATAAATAAATTATTGAAGAAGGCAAGAAAATGTTAAGAAAAAGTTTCTATCAATCTATTTTATTTTAAACCGGTGATTTAGTTTGTACATTGTATCGGACAATTATTTATTTGTACACATTAAAATATTTGAAGTTATTTTAATATTTAAATTATGCTGTAACTACAATTTATAACAAGAAAATATCTTCAAACATGTCAATTATATTTTGGATTTATAGTAAACAGTTTAAATGGTTATTTATTAAAAAATATTGATATTCAGTTTAGAGTTAAATATAGAAAGATGGTAGAATGAAAAATATAACCAGTTAAAAAAAATATGCATATATAAAAAGAAAAGAATAAAGAAAGATAGTTTGAAAATTTTCAAATAATATATTCTTAGTAATTATTATAATGGTGGAAAATACACTTTCAAAGAAAATGAGAAAATAATATTAATAGTGAGATTCCCATTGTAACGTCCCAATTAATTAATGAGCGTAATTAAAAGAAAACGTCACATGATTATAATATAATAGCGCAGTCCAGAAGTTTAAACATAAGACCTTACAACTAAGGCACACCACGATGCCACCAAAAATAGGATAACGGTTTGACTAAAAGTTTACAATTCCAATAACAAAGAATACAGGGGCCATAGCCCTAAATAAAAGCCCAAAGGAAACTAAAGCCCAATCCACGCGGACTATGCAGTGGAATTACCACCTCCCTGTTGTCCACAGGTGTTTCTCGTCTCTGTTCGCACCAACAAGTTGATGATCATCGCAAATAAGAGTACCACACAGCAGGAACACACAACAACAAAAGTAGGGTAAGCTCGTGCATAAAATCACATCATAAATGAAGTCAAATACATATTCACAGTCCATCATACGTACGTCACACAAGCATGTTACGACCTTTCAAACAATACACTACGACTCCGGATACATATAACTTGGTCGAATTCAGCGGATGCTTGCACTTGTGGTGGATACCTCTGCTCACCCCCAAGCTAAGTGTTACAAGTGTTGCAATGAATCGATTTCCCTCACCATAAGGTTAGCCCTTAATGAGTTTTAGGCCTCCTACTACTCTCACCACAGGGGTTAGTCCGTTAGTCCGCTCTAAGTGAGACTAACTGACCCCTTAGAGTGTCAGGATGCAATCCTTACCTTGAATCCTTACCTTGAATCCTTACCTAGTTATACAAATGGGGCACTACCATGGACACCCACTAACAGGGGCCATGGAATTACGTCCCGACCACTGAAGCGCAACCCCGAAGGTCTCACCTAGAGACCCCAAGGAATTACACGCTGACGCGGACCAATCAATCATAAATTAACAATATTAGAACCTTAAATCACGTTTGAAATTTCATACCAACCCCTGAGGTCAATTCCTCATACTTATCACATTTTGGATCCATGCTACTGATCATCACCATCCCATGAGTCTAGGACCTCTTCTCATATCAATACTATGTTACTTTAATTCCAGTCCACTCATTCATTTCACATGCCAAGGTTCCACAATATCTGTCATTCACCATTCATGAATCATATCATACATACTTAGTAATCCATTGTGCATATATACATACATACGGACGTGTATCTCATCACAACAATCATACCCAAACAAATTCCAATCATCCAAGAGCAATCAAACAACCAAACAGCGCCCTGTCTCGCCCAACCCCTCGCTCAGGCCGAAGGGTCTCGCTCAGGCGGGACCCCTTCGCCTAGGCGAGGGCTCGAAGGAGGAACCAGGAGCCAACGCGGGATCTCGCTTAGGCGAGTCCCTTCTCGCCTGGGCGAGATGTTCGCTCGCTTAAAAGTTGAGCAGGTCGCCTGGACGACCTTTCGCGCAAAAGGGTTTGGACGAGTCCCTGTTTGTCCCGCCTAGGCGAGACTGGCTCGCTTGAGCGAGATTATCAGGCCTCGCCACTGTTCTCCTGTAACAGCCACTCACACTTACTCAATCCAACATATCCATGCGTCCACAGTTAACAAAATCTCACACCAATCAACATAAACTCAAAACGACAGTCAACAACATGGAAGGGAGCGGAATATAAGTTTAAGCCATAACTTTCCTACCTAGAATGGGTTCGTACAGGACGTTCGACGCACAACCAAGGAGCACAACAACTCTAGAACGCACTAAAGAGCTGAAAACAGAAGGTACACGGGACAAAGGGCGGATTAATACTAAACCCTAGCTGTGAAATGCAAAGGAAAAGCAAATGGAACTCAAACGATCTAGAGAGGGCACTTACATGGAGTAGAAACTGATTCGGAGCTAGTTCGAGAAGGCTTGGGGAGGAACCCTAGCAGAGCATCCTGTGAGTGCAAGGGGAAAAGACGGCTAGTTTTCTGAAAGTGAATGAAAATGTGGAATTAGGACAACACGAAGGGTTCTTATATCATGGGCCAGCCTTTAGGCCCACTGCTGTAGGGTAGCCCTTAATATTAAGGTAGCAGAAATAATTGGGCCTTACACCCATTGTCCAGCTTATGTACGTATTAATTTATTAAACTAAAAATATTTGTCTTTCTTATAAAATTAGTATTTTTCTTTCTTCAACTTTTATAAATCATTGGTTAAATCTAATACAAAATAATTTACTTTCTTTGCATATGGTGTTAAACAATTCTCAAAATATTATTTCTTCTTTATACCTATGACTAATGTTTCTGAATCGCCGAGAAAGAAATGTAATTTGTTTATTAATTAGGTTTGGTATATATATATATATATATATATATATATATATATATAAATTAAAGTTTAGAAAAAGCAAAAGGTCATTTTAAATATTGGTAGAAAATCAATTTTAGTTATATACAGGAAAAAAAAATATCAAGTCACGTACGTCTACTTCTTCATCATGTAAGTTATTATTTCCAACTATGAATAATTTCTACCCAATATTGTGGTTAAGAAAATAATTATTTTTACTTAAAATCTACGACGCTTTCTAATGGATACATTTAATCTAACACGATTACCTTCATCTTAAAATTACAGTTATTATTTTATTGTGTATATAATAATAACATTAAGGAAAAACAAGTGAACAAAAAGATATGAAAAATTTACATAATTTACATCATATATGTATATTAATAAATACTAAAGAAAATATATGCGTTATGCACTTCACTTTTTTTAATTTTAAAATTAAATATAAATAATTTTTAAATTTTACTGTAAATATTATAAATAATTTCCTTTATTAAAAATATTTGTTTTAATTTAATAATTAATTTAAAATAAAAATTAAATAAATGGAACATTTAAATTTAAAAAACGTTTATTTTTATGAAAATCTCCTGTATATATTAACACCGAACAAGCTTATGTAAATTTAGTTACATAGATATCACAAAATAAAATAAAAAAATATTTCCGAATATGTAGGACATGTTTAAAATTTAAATAAAAACTTCATTAAAATTAAAAAAGCTCACCACCATCAACATTTTTAACCGTTTATGACCTTAATTTTCCTCTCAATAATGTAATTTTCAATCAAGGTTATTGAAATATATCTATAAAAAAGAATTTATTAGAAGATATGACATGATATAGATATACCTCTTTTTCCCTTTCCTTTTTTGCATTCGCTCTCTACAATTAATTACAAACTTTCAAAATTACACTAAACTTATTTTATTAATTGAAAGAAACACAAGAATCATATATATTAAATACATAGTAGAAGATAGAAGATGTGATGATAATTTAGTTTTTTACTTCCTGCAATTACTTTTTCTCGTTATCTTTTTTTATCTCTTATCTTCAACATGATTTCAAGTATCTATTTAAGTCTTTTACTATCATCAAAAACAACACAAAATTGTTCTTCATTTTAAGTAAGTAGCACAGAAGGGCTCTCTTCTTCTTCGTCTAGGGTTATGATCATTGTGCTGTTCATGTATTTATTTTTAATCTCTTCTTTTTCTCAATTCAAAAATTTTAATTATTGTGTTTCAAACCTTATCAATGCAGATCATTTTCAGTAAAAAGAAGTGCAGAAGGTTGTGATTTTTTTTTTCATAGAAAGTTCATTCCTCTTGAATTGAAAACTTACAATTGAAGGTGCAAATATGAAAAAGGGTCGTCAAGCTAGTTACTCCATTGAAGATGAGAAGAACAATCTTAAATACAATTTTCTATTGGAAGATTATTTACAGATACAAAAGGTTAGAATTGTTTTTTCATTCCTATTAATTTAACTATTATCATACAGGGATGTCAAAAAAATCTATACTCGTGAGTATGCACGGATAAAACCCGTAACGGGTAAGAAATGAATATTGTAAATGATACTTGCGAGTAATGGGTACATACATTTTTTAATACCTGCATGCTAACGAACGGGTACAGGTATCATATTATCCGTACCTGTGGATACCCGTACCTGCTATACTCTAATTTAACTTAAAAAAATAAAAGAAAACATGATTAAATTATTAACATATTGATTTTGAATGAGTTATTTTTTATCAATTAGTTTTAAAAAAAAAAAATCATTTTTTTTAAACTGTCATTCAACACTATTCAAATGAGTTCTTTGGACTTTATTTAAAATTTATCTTTTGACTTATGTGCGAAGTTAAAAGTTTAACATTTTAATTAAAAAAAAGGCTAACTTGTTTACATGGAAAATATGAATACATAAATCATGTTTGAATGGCATTGAATATTTTTCTCTTATACAATTAGAAAATATTAAATTCAAATCATGTTTTTGCTAATAAAGTTATGAAAATATTACAGGAGTATGTTTCTAAGAAAAGGAAACTGCAAGCAGAAAAGCGTAAGAGAGATAAACTTGTGCAAGAAGTTCGGTATGAATCATTCGAAGATAGCATCTTTTGTTGTTGTTATCTCTTATATTTTATCGAATAATGTTATGTTTTCTGATTTCAGATTTTTGAGACAAAAGTACAAGCATTTTACCGAAACACCAACAGCTAGGAATACCCAAAACGAAGAAGAATATATTCATGATGTGCTCATTGAGAAGAAGATGAATTGTGTTGCTATCGAGGTATTGTCTTTGTTTAAAATATTAATTTATTGTTTTTAATGTGTTAGAAAATTTAAGTTGAATTTAAATTTTATATTATTTATATCGTGGATTAAATATGTTTGTAATTTTTTAATAAAAATTTGGAATTTGTTATTATCTTAAATTTTGATATAGTTTAATTTTTCAAACTTTAAAATTTTTTAGTTTTTTTAGTAAAGGTGATACTAATTTTTTTATATGGATTTCACTCATGTTTTGTTATTATTGAATATTTAGACATATATTGATCGGACATGTGTACATTACAATATAAAATGTTTTTACTTTTGATTAAACTTTATGAACAAGTATTAAGTGGAAAATTTAATTTATGCTTTCTAATAATTTTTTATTCAATGTGTATTATTAATATTTTTCTATGTAACAAACTAATATTAATCTTCAACAAATAATATAATTGTGGTTAGTTTATTTGAATGAAAAAAATAAAATTAATTGATTTTGAACTCTTTGATGCAGACCGACTTGCAGCAAGAAAGCAATGATAGGGAGGAGGAAGCGGTGGAAAAATCACTCCCTATGAACTTCTCGATCAATGAAAAAAAGAGTAAAAAGAAAGTGTCATGGGATGAAACGGTGATTGTGTATAATTATGCATGTATGGATTAGGTGATGAATTTAAGAAAATGAAAAATAAATATTTTTTTTATGTTAAATATGTTTTTGATATTTTTTTTTTTAAAATTAAAATTAGTTCATTTTTGAAATTTTGATATAATTTATTCTTCTAATTCTAGAAATATGTGGATTTAGTCATTTTAACCAAATTTTGTTAATTTTATTTAAAATCTCAAACGTGTTTCATGATGGCATTTGAGTTGTTTACACATTTTGATACAATTTTGTTTCAATGTTAGCTAATAAACTATCTTGAAGCCAGACTAATTTCATTTTTCACTAAAAATTGATGGACAAAAAACAAATGTATTACGGAAAATTAGAAATAGTTCGTGTTTGAAACTTTGAAGTTGTTTGGTTCTTATACTTTCAAAAGTATTGGTTTTGGTTGTAAAAACATTTGTAGTTTTCATAAGATCATATTCATTATAGAAATCTATTTTAGAATTTTAAGATTTAAAATTCTTATACAATAAAAACATAATACACCATTAATCTTGATCAATAAAAGATCCTACGAGAATGTGTTCTTCAATTTGTCTATTATCCAACTACCACCGCTGTTTTTCAATTTATCTATTTGCCTTTCTTTCTCCTCTCATAGGTTCTTGATGACTTATTGTGAAAGAATTTTATGGTAAGAGAAACCCTGATCCTTTTTATAAACTAACGTCCATTAAGTTTATTTTTATTTTATTTTATAAATAAAATATACGGACTAATTGTTATTACATGTAATGTCAAAAATTCCTTAAAAAACAATACTCTATTATTTAATTATTTTTTATTCCTTATATTTCCCTGTACTTAATTCATCTCAATATCAATTATAACTTTACAATTCAGTTATTATAACAAAAATAAAAAATAAAATAAAGTACTTAAAAGAATTAAATTGATAGTTTTTCAACATTTTTTTTTTGTTTACATAATCCTTAGAAAGGAAACAAATAATTCGTACTAGTAGTTGGGTAAAAAAAATCGACTTAACATAATTTTTTTACACTGACTACAAAGTTTTAACTTTCATTCAAATTTTCAGGTTGTGGTTAGGTTTTATTAATTAGATTTTGTTAAAAGAAAAACATAGCCAACAGGGATTGACTAAAAAAATTAATTTAAAAAAAATAATAATTGAGCGAGACATTGTTTTATAAACTGTTAGAAAGACGAAGTAAAGTATGAACCCTGCGTGCCAAAGCCAATACCATGGATTTGCATTTCCATTTTCAAATTGGATAACCTCTTTCGTAGTATATATATATATATATATATATTCTCTTCCTCAGTTAAAAAATACACAACCCTATCAATTTTATTTCAGTGCCTCAACATTTTAATCTTCTAACTAAGTTTTTAGTAAACCCAAAACCCGAATATCGCACACCAAGACGATGTCGTCTTCTGAGTCCCAAGACCCGGCCGCTGCATCGGAGGCCCAGATTAGCAAAAAGGCAGCCAAGAAGGAGGCCGCCAAGCAGGACAAGCTCCGTCGCCGCCAGGAAATCGCCGCCGCGTCCGCCGCCACTGCAAATCTCTCCGTCGACGAGGCTGACCCCCTCGCAGCCAACTACGGCGATGTGCCGCTCATCGACCTGCAGTCCAAGACGCCCACCGATGTTAGTGAGTGGACCCGCGTGGAGGCGCTCGGCGCTTCGCTCGAGAACAAGACGGTACTGATCCGAGGGAGGGCGCAGACGATTCGACCGGTCGGGAAGAAGATGGCGTTCTTGGTCATAAGAGAGCACGGCTACACGGTTCAATGTCTGGTGCAGGCGCAGCCCGATACGGTGAGCCCGCAGATGGTGAAGTTCGCCGCCGCGCTCAACCGCGAATCCATTGTCGATGTCGAAGGCGTTGTTTCGATCCCCGCCGCTCCCATCAAAGGCGCCACGCAGCAGGTTTGTATGTTTTCAGTTATTAGGGTTTGTGAAGTCTGTAGGTTATGGCTGGTTCCTCTTCGATTCAATGCTCTCTGTAGTGGCAGTTGTGCAGAGTCTCTGATGACATGCTCTTTTTTAGTATGAAAAATATTGAATAGTGTTTTTCGGTGTATAATGTTATAATTTTGTTTAATTGAAGATTTGGTAGATTAAAGATTAGTGGTTAGATTTGAAGATTGTGATTGCCAATTGAATATATTGTTAGTATGCTGTCTCTTCCATGGAATGGAGTCGCGCTGACTTTTATGAAACGTTTTTTTTAATGCATTGGAAATCAGAATACTGTAAAAACTATAAGTATTGAATTGTGTTCTATATAAAGGATATTGTATGGTTTACTTGAAGATACGTATTTTCATGTTTGCTTTTTTTGTAGGTATATAATTAGTGGTTGAATTTGGAGTTTGTGGTGTTTATGGCTTGGTTTGTTCGTGCAGGTGGAAATTCAAGTGAGGAAGTTGTATTGTGTCAGTAGGGCTGTGCCTACTCTGCCGATTAATCTTGAGGATGCTGCTCGGAGTGAGGTTGAAATTGAGAAGGCTCTTCAGGTTCTCTTTAGTAAAGATGTTTCTTGTTTATTTGTCTCTGCATTTGTCTGAGGAATGTGCTGTCATTGTTACAATCTTGCTTTTGTTAATGGCTGCAGGCTGGTGAGCAACTTGTTCGGGTTAATCAGGACACGCGATTGAACTTCAGAGTGCTTGACGTGCGAACACCAGCTAATCAAGGAATTTTCCGTGTTCAGTCTCACGTTGCCAATGTATTAATTTATTTTTTGTATCTCCGATGATATTCTGGAGACTTTATATTTTACCTATTATTGGGCTTACTTCAATTTTATGTTTATTAAAATAAAAATTGCATGCTGATTACTGAGACTCTTACTTAAGCTATGCAATTGTAGTTGGACTCTGAGCTGAATGGTTTGATTAACTTTTAATTGCTTAATTGTGCAGGCATTTAGACAGTTCTTATTATCTGAAGGTTTCTGTGAAATCCACACTCCAAAGTTGATTGCTGGATCTAGTGAGGGTGGAGCTTCTGTTTTCAGACTTGACTACAAAGGCCAACCCGCATGCCTGGCCCAGTCACCTCAGCTTCACAAGCAAATGTGTATATGTGGAGATTTTGGCCGTGTTTTTGAGATTGGTCCTGTATTTAGAGCAGAAGATTCCTACACTCACAGGCATCTGTGTGAGTTTACAGGTCTTGATGTTGAAATGGAGATTAAGAAGCATTATTTTGAGGTATATTTGGCTTGTTGGCAAATGTTATCTGCTTGCATTTGATGAATCATTGAGGGACATGAATGATATGCTGATGATTTGAGTTTCTTGGCAGGTTATGGATGTAGTTGATAGATTATTTGTTGCAATGTTTGACAGTTTGAACCAACATTGCAAGAAAGATCTGGAAGCTGTGGGGTCTCAGTACCCGTTTGAACCTTTAAAGGTGGTTATTTTGTATTATCATAAATATCTTTTGTAGTCGATTGTTATGTAGTGTGGAATGTCAGATGTAAATAGATATTGTGCTACTTGTTTCTGATCTGACAATAGCCCTGCGAATGTGCAGTATCTTCGGAATACACTACGCCTAACATATGAAGAAGGGATTCAGATGCTCAAGGTATGTTTAAAATTTCTAAATTAATTTACTAGCAAGTGGTATATAAAAGAAGTGGATAGGATGATGGTGATGCCTGAATCTTACATCTTTATTTCATAACACCTAGAGAAAAAGGGAAGGGGTGTTTAAACTGCTAATCTGGTTAGATTTCAGTGACGTTGAACGTAACTTCAACCCAAACTTGAATTAAGCTGTAGAATAGTAGGAGTTTTCAGTATGCATGTTTTGCTATGTGCAGGATGTTGGAGTAGAAATTGAACCTTTTGGTGACTTGAATACTGAAGCGGAAAGGAAATTGGGTCAACTAGTCTTGGAGAAGTAAGTCCTTTTCTTGCCTTTTTTTACAACCAAATATTATCTTTTAATGTGACCTATTATTTAAGCTAGTTTGCTGCTACTGTATGTAGGTATGGCACAGAGTTCTATATCCTTCATCGATATCCTTTGGCTGTAAGACCATTTTATACAATGCCTTGCTACGACAATCCATCATACAGCAACTCCTTTGATGTCTTTATTCGAGGTAGGCAAGAAGTTATTTTTGTCAAAAATTGCATTTGCATGACAATCTTGTCCAGCAGACATATCATGTCTGGTTTAATTGTCATGCTTCTTTATATATATGGCTGTGGTTTCTGTTCCTGCTCTGATTTGAATTAATATGGGTTACTTGTTCCTTAGGTGAGGAGATAATTTCAGGAGCTCAGCGTGTTCATGTGCCAGAGTTTTTGGAACAACGTGCAGCAGCTTGCGGCATTGATGTCAAGACAATATCTACATACATTGATTCTTTCAGGTATTATTTTTCTCATCTTACTCTTTTCTCATACTACGAGTTTATGTAAAAAAAATGTTTATCAAAAACTCATTGCTTGATTTTGATAATTTTCCAGATATGGCGCACCGCCACATGGCGGCTTCGGAGTAGGGTTGGAACGTGTTGTGATGCTGTTCTGTGGCTTGAACAACATTCGCAAAACATCGCTTTTCCCTCGTGACCCACTTAGGATTGCACCATGATAATGTTATGTCCCAACAGTTAGTTGTTCAAGCATTCAGTCTTTCAGTTTCTTTTTTATGTTTAATCCTGAAACATTATTTAAGTTCGCAGTTTTGGAGCTGATATTTAATTTTATCATGATAAAATGTTTTGAGATGATGTAACTGTCATTGTGTATTGAATTGACCCAGTTTTATGAAGTCCATCCATCTCTCTCCACTAAATCATGAATCTTATTATCCCTTGAAAACACTTCAACTTTAGCTTTGAATCTGGGAATGTTGTAATTTACTTTCGTATATACTCAAATCAAGATTAAATTTTGGTTTCTCACAGCATAAGCATTAAATTTATAAAGCTGACTGCAATTGTGTTCAAAACATGGTTTATATTTCTGTAAATATATCTTTAACTTATCGGGATTGGACTGATCGAAGTTTTTGACAGTGCATAAGTCCAAATGATAAACTAAGAGAAACAAAATTACAAAATATCTTAACGTACACTACCATTTCTAATAATATTCTCTCCCCAAATATCAAGACATTGAAAAATATTTCTTTAAAAGTATAAAATTTGAGCGAATTTAGTAATAAATCGAGATTCAGTACTTTCTTAGCAAGTAATGGAGCTAATTAAAAAGGTATGTCAAATAATTAAACTTGCAGTATTTTAAGATTAACCGAACATCAAATTTATTCTTATATTTTATAATTTTATATTGTCACATTTTAAAGAAGTAATTCTTAGTTGATTACTATTAGAATTAAGATTTCAATTTGTGTTTTATCGAAAGACTACTATAACCCTTATCTATATCGAATTTTATTTAACTGAACATTAACAAGAATTACTCTTTTATAATTTTAAAATCTTTTTATGATATAAAAAATAAAAATAATAGATATTAAACATTAATAAACATATAACTTAAAAATTAAATTAATGCAACACTTTATAATATTTCATCATTTATTCTGCTCTCAGTTATCTTTTTCATTTGAAGAGCAGGATAGTTTTTTTATCTAGCCCAACAATGCATAATTTTATTTTATGTCTCTTCTATTTTTATTTTTTTCATTTTTGATTTAAACCAAAGATAAATTCATTCAGATTTGCAATTGGACACAATTTAATTAAAAAAAAAAAGTTTGGTAATCTCTGAGAAAGAAAGAAAATACCTGTTCTTGTTGTTTTGAGAAGTCTCACTTTACTAACAAGACAACGGATTGGTTAATTCAAATTTAATTTTGTAGAATTCCTCAAAAATTAATTAATATTATTATACTAACATTTTAGTTGAAACGTTTAAATCGAATCTTAGTCTTCTTATCTAATCCCTGTATTTGAAAGCAATTATCCTATACCTTAGAAAAAAAAAAGTAATTTTATATATGCACGAGTTAACTACACTAGATTAATCTTTGTATCTCATTTTCTTTTCTTCTGTGGTTACATCAGTAGATGAATTGTTGAAGAGGAAAAGAAAAAATGGTGAAAGGAAGCGAAATTGATGGCATAGAAGTACCAGAAGCAGTGATGGAGAATCTGAACCGCACTCTTGGAAGCCTTCAACAGCTGGAGACTGAGTTACCCCAATTCCTCGCTCTCTCTGATCCTGACCTTCTCGCTCAACTGCCATTTCTCGAACGCGCTCACTCACTCTTCTCACTCGCCAAACTCACTTCCACCCTCTTCTCATGTCTGCTCTTCTCTCCCTCAACAATAAGCGCACACCCCTTTTTGTTAATCTAGTTATTCCTCTTCAATTCAGTGTTTTTCTCTTTTTTCTTTTGTGTTCAGTGAAGTTGAGGTGCAGAGGGGTTAACCCAAATGATCATCCTGTGAAATCCGAACTTGTGAGTTTTTTTTCTTTCTTTTTTTTCTGTAATTGGTTTTCTGGGCATGTTTTATACTGTCTTGCATGCTACTTTTGTTGTTGAAGTTTCGGCCTGATTTGTGTTCTGTTGTCTTGCTTGGCTTATGATTTTGCTTTTTTCTTTTTTCCTCCAGGACAAGTTAAACGTGTTGCAGAAGAAACTGGAGCGGCTTACGCGGTTGAGTGAAGGTACATCACTGGTTTTTAGCCATTTGTTGAGTTTTCATGTTGAGAATGAGTGTCCATGCTGCATTGATTTGAGAATTGTCTTTCATTTTTGGGGTTTTAAGGTTTTGTTAGCAAGGTTGGTTATTTTCTTTGTTCCAGTTCTCTGATTTTAGAATTTTGTTGTATTAACTTCAAGGGGATAATTGACTTAAACAAACAGGGTTGCACATTTGACAATGTAGATTTGAGTCTTGCTAGTATTCTGAGTCTGGAGACTTTTCCTTTGTCTCTTTTTTTAACACTCCTTATGTGGCCTTGCGTGTGTGTGTTTCATTTTGAATCTCATGTCTGTCTGTGAAGAACTGGCTGTTTCTTGCAGCACAGGAGCAAATTAGGAACATAAATGAAGGGGAGGAACTAGAGATGAACTATGAGGAGCGGGCTGGTCAAAAGAGGAAGTATCCATCTTCTGAAGAGCCATCTATTCAAATTGATGATATGGAGTCCCTGGTGAAAGTAAAGGAGGAAAATCTTGGTTATAATAGTGGAAATGTTAAGGGAACAATGGTAATTGACATTTCAGATGATGATGATGATGAGGTACTTCAACCTTAGTTTTCCCAAATTCTTGTAGTTTCTATGATGTCCTTGTTTACTATGCAACTTTGTTGTCTCCCAAATTTTATATATTTAAATGGAGTAACTGCATTGTGATTTGTAATGGCTGTTAAGAATTTACTCCGTCAGTAGAATAAGGAATTTTGATCCAACACACATATTAGGGGGTTTTTGGATGTTCACAGATGTACTGCTGGATACACTAAATTTTAACCAACAGTTTGAAATATTTGTTTGTTGCTGTTAATTATTGGAGTGACCTTATACTTTTACTGATATTTAATAGTTGAAGTTCGATATTTAGTTTTTCAAATGTCTTCATATGAGTAGATCATTCTCATAAGTAAACTTTTTGCAAGTTAAAAATTGGTCATATCAATTTTAAAACGTACCAGTTCATAGAAACACGGGGTAAGTTGGAATACATGTTAATCTTGTCTGAACTGTTAGTAGTGTAACTAATGCAACATGTGTCTATTTTTTCTCAAGTTGCATTGTAGGGTTCAACTTCTAAAAGTTATTGGAAGTTTTATGCAGAATAGTACTAACCGAGCTAATATTTAGGTTTAGTAGTCATAGTTATTGACATTGGATGAACAAGGGTAGGCTTGGACTGGCATTTTATCAAAGTGGGACACATGTTACTAAATAAGAAAGTATCTAATAGTTGTTAAACTGTTGATGCTGATAATGTAAAATGCAAATGGTAAGTTTTTTTTTTTTCCTCCTTTTACTTCCTCAATGGCTCCAACATGACAACGTTGCAGGGTAGTGGATCATAAACTTTTAGTTAGTGAGTCATTGTAAACTTTTAGTTAGTGAGTCATTTATACATAAAAGCGTCTATTCTCTCAAACCATTAACAACGTCCAAGGTGGATTCATTTCATAATGTTGTACTTTTGAAGTAGAGCAACGGATTCAAAATCAGAGATTGTATGATATTTGAATGTGGAAGCAGACTAAAAGTTCAACATTTTTAAATGAAACAAACCAGTCATTATGTTTATAGCAAGATTTGGTAAAATAGTTTCCTCAGTAATTGCGACTAGAATTTCATTCTGTGACTTACAACTTGAGTAATTAATGTGACTGATGGAAAGATGATTCCTGGTACGTATATATGAAGGCCATTCCCTAGCTGGTTCTGAAGCAAATTAGTATGTGTGTCACATTTAAGTATAGTTTATTTGTCTATGCATATGAAGAAAAGAAAGTATTTTTTTTATTCATTAGTCATCCAAGTATTCATATACAGTGAACTGCAACAAATGAAATATGTGAACTTGTTCCGGTAAAAATACAAATATTTATGAATTCATAGAAGCCATTTCTTTGATGACAAGTAATGGTTCATTAGGGGTGAAATTTGAGTATTTCATTTTCTACATTCTTATATTAGTAAGGTGCATCTTTTAGGCCCTTGGTTTTTTTTAGAATATCAATAAATCGTTAATTTTAGGGGATGGAATCCTCGTGTAATGAGAGTAAAATAATAAATGCATGGAAAAAAAAATGCTTATTGGTTTATAGGTGTGTTTGGTTATTTCATTTTATAGGTTCTCCTTGGTTGCTCATAATTCTACTCAATTTGAACAATCTGTACCAAAACTAGAAAGTGTGAAAATGATGAATGTTTTAAGCAATTATAAACAGTCTCGCATTCCATGATTTTGTTCTTCATTTTTATTATGAAGTTGTTATTATATTAAGGGTCTATGTTATTGACATTTTCTACATTCCTAATAACATATTCATAATGAATATGTTATTAATACATTATGAAGTTGCATGACTGAAATTCACTTATGTTCAAAGTTGTCAAACTTTTTAGCCTTGCATGACCTGTGAATTCAACTTGTAAACAAAGTTTACTTAAACATTAAAAATGAAAATATAAGAATAATTCAAACTTGCATATTTTCATGACTTATAACTTTGCCTTGTTTCTGCAGTTTATGTGAATAAAGGAGCTGTGTTTATGGAGGAGGGAGACTCTTGGATGACTTCATTGGTGACACAAACATACTCTCTGAAGTCGCAAGTGACGACGAATGCTAAATTTCAAATTTCGACTATCACAAGCACCTTTCGTTAGTGCATGGCAGTTCCAATGTGCTGCTGTTTCACAAGTTGTTGTTGTCACATAGATTTTGAAATAAACATTTTCTAACAAAGTTCACTTGTTTTCAACTTCTATTCTCTTTTTGTGCCACGTCATTTTGTACGAGCCACGTCATTTTGGATGCGCATAATCTAAATTTAAAAAATTAATCATATAATATTTCCTACAAAAAAAAAAAACAACACCTGACAATCACCTCACTGTGACTGTCTCATCCCATACACCCACACTGCACTTAGTAACACCAAAGAGCGTGCAAATAAAGAACTCAACCCATTTTCACATAAAAAGTCCCAACATAGCACCCAGAGCCACCACGAGAATGCTCCCATGCAAAGCATTGGCACTGCTAGTCGGAGCAACAGCAGGACCTTCAAATTCAGCAAGAAAAGGTGCAGGAGCAGGTGCTGATGAAGAAACAATGCCACTGGATCTTCCCCTTGGAGTCAAAACCACCACCACAAGCTTCTGACCCTTCTCACAGTGACCCTGTGCCCCACTGATGAAGTAGAATGGCCCAGGACGGTCAAGCTTCACCTTCGTTGTTCCATCACTGTGCACCTTTATAGGGTTTGAGGTGCTGCAGTTTACATACTCTTCTCTGCTCACTTGCAAAACCGAGTCTTTCCCACCATCATATTTCCAAACTGATGCACACAGAAATTTCAAATTTTTAACAATGTGTCAGAACATTAGGAATTCCCCAAATTACCAAGCAAGTCCAAATGTTATCGGATTAAATTGTATTTCGTCATGAGAACCCTAAAAACATACCCTGTTTTGATTCAAAATATAAAACTCTTCGTTCTTTAAATACAAGAAGGAAAACAAACGGTCATTTTTATTGAAAATTGCGATATTTGGAACCTTATCATTGATCTGAATAAAGAACATGCAACAGATGTTTACAATTTTAAGTTATGAGCTGAAAACATATCAAGGTAAAAAAAGCATCAAGATCATTAAAAACTAAAAAAGGAAAGAGTTTGGGAAATGAAAGCTAGAAAATAGTTACCAAGAAAGTCGCCAACTTGGAAACGAGACCTTTCTGCCCATTGGTTAAGTGAGTCTGATTCAGAGGCTGGAATTCTCCAAGCATCAGTCTTACCTCCAACTAGTATTTCCTTAGCTACAGAGAGGCCGAAGAGGATGAAGAAGGTGAGCAAAAGAGAAGAAGAAACTGAAGAAAAAGCAGCCATAATTTCTTATTACTATTCCCTTTGAGTCTCAGAGTTAGAGAGAAAGAAAGGAAGAGAACAAGAAAGATGGTGAATATGGAATGAGAGTTGAAGTGAAGAAGAACAACCTTTGAGTGTGTCGTATTTATGGGTGCGGAGAGCAGAAACTAGCCGTTTAGTGACATTGGGAACAGGAAAATGTAAAGATGACAGAGTGGAGCATGGCGTGGGGTCCACTGAGTTTTGTTTTATGTTGTGACGTGTTTGGGTGCCCTCTGAATAGTAACGGTCAAAAACGTTTAATATGACAAAATTAATTGAAATTTTGGAAGGTAGTGGTGCAGGGTTTCTGAGTGCTAAAATTGTGAGGAAGGGAATACGAATCACTCTTCTTCTGAAATTGAATACAAAAGATGGAGGATTGAAACGGTGGATTCTGTTTCAGAACACATCTTAATAAATTTTCAATACCAGTATTTTTATCAGAGGAATATATTTTAATATTCTTATAAGTGAAAAGATTCAAGGAAATGATTGATTTGAGTAAATTTTATGGTGAAATTTGAATTATTATTTTTAAGAAATTTGAAGGTTAGAGTAGACTGAACTTAAGAGTAAATTTTGTGTAAAATTTAAGTGATATAATTAATAAAATGATAATTAAATAATATAATTAATTTTGAATTTTGTTCTTCATAAATAAAAATATTAATAATATTTATTAATTGAAAAAAAATAAATATTATAATATATTTGAAGTGAAAAATAAAATATTAAAAAATTATTAAAGCAAAGAAGGATGTGGGTAAAAGATTCAAGCACATCGAAACCTAATCACAAATGTAACTGAGTAAATGGAGAAAAAGAAAGGAAGTTAGATACAATGGAGAGAAGGCATGAAGTTGTAATCAAATACAAATTGAGTGATCTCTTCTATTATTTCTTCATAATAGACATGTATTTCCATGAAGGAGGATCAATAGTAGTAGAGATTTTCTAATATAATAAAGAAGGGTAGAGTTATAAAATGATAAACTTTTCTCCCAAATCTCCTCACAATGGATCCAAAATGAGCATAATCTTATAAATCATCACCCGTAATTTATTTCCTTCTATTAAAACACGAATACCACTGTTTCTCATAAATTACCACTTCATTTTCTGCCCATAAGAATTAGAATTAGAATTGGAATTACTAGACTCCAAGTGCATTGGTCGAACCCTATCTTTATTATCTAGAATTGTTTCTCTCGAATGTACGTTTTGGATTTCTTCTTTCCACCATGAGAAACAGCTTTCTAGTTCCATCCCAGCAAAGGAAAAACTTCTTTAAGCATTAGGAGAGATTTGACTCTTCCAATTTTTTTGTATTCAAAGAAAAATTAATATATAAATAAAAGAATTTTTTAATTTTATTAAATTTTGTGTATTTTGGCCCTCTCAAATTCGTATATATTTATAAAAGATTATTTGGATTCTCTCATAATTGAACCAAACAAAGATGACATGGACAAAGAGGTGGTTGGAATTTTTTTCAATGAAGAAATTGTGGGCGGAATTCAAGATTATTAATGTTACTAGCGTACATACAAGCTTTGTCATACTTGTATATACACATTTTTTAATTATATATATGATATTATTAGTAAACAATAATAATATAATGTAATTAAATTAATATATAAAATAAAATTATATTTATTAAAAATAAAGTAAAATATATAAGAAAATAAATGTAAAATGTAAATACAAAAGAGAGAATTATCTTTATATATTGTTATAAATATGTGAAAAAATGTAAAGACATTGTAAATTGTTGAGTTTGATAAAAATATTACATAAGTGATAATTAAATTATAAAAAGAAAATAATTTTTTAACAACTAAATTTTAATAATTTTCTTGAAGTAACATCTTTTAAATGATTTTTTATTTTTTTTTTTATTTTTCATATTTTTATATTTTAAAATCATTTAAAAAATACCACCTTAAATTATAAAAAAAAATTAATTGTCAAAATATCACGGTTTATTATAAAATTATGAACTATTTAAAATTGTGGAATTATAAAATTATAATGTTATAAAATTAAAAGATTATAAAATTACATGTGATTTCACTAAAGGGGAACATTACAATTAGTCCATCATTCAATTAACCATCACATCATCTGATTAACAAAATAGATATACGTTAAGAATTGAAAATTATAATATTTTTATCGCAAAAGTTTAATAGAAATATTAAGAGAGATTCAATCGAAAGTTTTTAAATTTAAGTATTAAAATATCAACATATAAACATTATTTTAAAATATATTTGATTATATAAATTCTTTGAAAGCGTAGGAATAATTTATAAAATGGAAAGCACTCATGATATTTGTAATCTTTTAAAAATCTTCTGGTTGAGACTATCAGAATTGAAGAATTGTGTGTGTTGTCATCACAGAAAAGAAAAGGAAATGGAATCCATGACAGAAGGTTGAGAGAAACATGGGTTAGCTTCATGTCAAGCACATTACTACTTAAGGAGAAGTTAGGCTTTTGTGGATAGATAATTGAAAAGTGGTAGCATGATGTGTTGGTCAAGCAGCATGCATGCTAAATCTGCTGAACTCCAGAGGGCCACTTCAAGGACACGTAGTGGCTACGTGTTGGGAAGACATAAAAGTTGGGGTCTAACGTGGCTTCAGAACATTTCATGGTTTATTTGAGACATCATCAAAGTTGGAGTGTTACATGGGTGAAGAGGTAATAATAAGGAGATATTTGAGATAAATAGAGAAGAGTATTGGTAGAGGAAGAGAGAGAGGAAGAAGAAATGGATCCAGAAAAAGCTCAAGCAGAGGCCTCAAAGAGACCCCCAGGTCATGGTGCTACTGAAGTACTTCATCAGAGGAAATCACTTCCTTACAGCTACACCAAAATGGCTATAGCTGGTTTGCTAATTACAGCTGCAGTGGGGTACACTGTCTTATATGCGAAGAAGAAGCCTGAGGCTAGTGCTAGGGATGTGGCAAAGGTTTCTGCTGGAGTTGCACAACCAGAGGATACTCACCCTCACAAATAGTTAACATCTACTTTTATCACATTCCATCTAGTATACCACTTCTGTCAAACTCTTAATATCAAGTTCTAATGACACGGCTTTTTCATTTCATAATGTTCTTTCTTTGTGATAGTAATAAATTGTTAATTACTTACGATTACAATTGTAAGAGAGGATTTATTTCTTGCTTCCATCTTAAATTAAAATATTTAGTATATACGCTTTTCCTTTTTTATCTTTGAAATTGTCAAATATAACATTCAATTCGTGATATGTTTCATTTGGGTTTCAGTTACCTTTCAGTCCTGCCTGCCATTGTCATGCCTACAAATTCTGTAAAAACGAGTACTAAATATTAGCCCGTCATACAATGATTAAAAATAAATTTTAACAATGGAGTTAAATGCAGAGCAAAGTTAAGCTATCAAGTATAGAAGCTTAAAAATGAAAAAAATATCGACAAATCTTGAAGGTTAGTTCCGTTTTTTATCCTGTACTTTTTTCAGAGAATTTGTTAGTATGATGTATAATTAAAGATAACGGGGAACTTTATTACCTTGCTTTGTACTTTATTTGCTGTCTAAGCATTTCTTTTGGTAACATTAAGCAACTATTTTGACACTAGTTGTTTAGAACTTGATACTCCTTTACTTTCTATTTTTCACCTTTGATGCTTAGAACGCAAGCTAAGCAAATTTCGTGACACTTTAGTGACACTCAAATAGTTGCTTTGAAATGCATAAACTTTTCTTCAAGCCTGCTGTACTTGTCAACAACCTATTATATTGCTTGCGAAGGGAAGTATGAATGCAAAACCTCGAAAGCATTTGACTTGTCGTATCATCGGCCAATGAGCTCATGTAAATACCAAAAATATAATGGTAGCACCTATTGCCTGGCAAATTTTCGATTAGAACAAACAATCTAAAACAGGCAACATTCAATCATTTATCAAACGTGAAAAAAAATGTCAATTCAACAGATGCTCATAAGTGCGAACTACGTTGTTGGGATATCATTTTTATTACACCGCTAATAATAAAAAATCATCTGACAAGGAGCCAACTTGTACTTCTCCGAAAGTAACACAGAAAACAGCCAAGTTAAGACTGCAGCGTACACCTTAAAATCTACACTTCGACAACTCAGGCAAGTAAAAGATATTGAAACAAAAGAATAACGGTGTTGTCACAATTCAAAACTGCATAGAATAGGTTACATCTGATTCTGAATTTGACAGCGGTACCTGAATTTGAAAATCCTTACACAAATGGTCTTCGTCCTTCAAGAAGTATAGTAGATTAATCCAACCCACTGATTGCTATTACTAATCAATCTTGACCGAGGAATAGATGAGCCTTGTGAACCAAAAGCATGCATAAAATCCGATGGATCCAGTTACAACGAAGAAGGCATAGGAAGCTATAAGCATGTAACCGAAGTACAATAACCCAGATACCAACTTTGTGATTTCAAGCTTGGTGAAGAAGTAGAATGTTGCATAAAGAAATAGATAAAAAGCAGATGAGCCAGATGTGAGGTAAGACCGCCACCACCACAAGTAATCCTCACTGCACAACTGGAAGTAGCAGAGCACAATGGTTATCTCAGCACAAGTGACAATGAGGATGGCAAAGACCAAGAAGAGGAAGCCGAAGATGTAGTAGAACTGATTCAACCATATTGAAGTGAGGATAAAGAAAAGCTCAATGAAAACAGCTCCAAATGGAAGTATTCCTCCGATCAGAATTGAGAAGACTGGGTTCATGTACCATGCCTGCTCAGGGATCTGCCTCGGGATTTTGTTTGTCTTCACAGGATTTTCAGTTGCAGGCCTCTTAAATCCAACATAGGCACCAACAAAAACAAGTGGAACCGATATCCCAAACCATAAAAAGATCAGGGCAAACATTGTTCCAAATGGCACTGCTCCAGACGATTTTTGTCCCCATATCAGAGCATTTAATACAAAGAAAATGGCAGAAACGATTCCAGGGAACATGATTGCAGTTTTGAGGGCAATTTTCTTCCACTCTGCTCCTTTGAACATTTTATATAAGCGAGCCGAGGCAAAACCAGCGAAAATTCCCATGAAAACCCAAAGCAAGAGCATGACCGTCATTAGCCCACCGCGGTTTGAAGGAGAAAGAAACCCCAGGACAGCAAACATCATTGTTACTACTATCATTCCAAAAAACTGAACACCAGTTCCAACATAAACACATAGCAAATCTGGGTTGTTTGGTGGCCTAAAAACATCACCATGGACAAGCTTCCAACCCGTCTCTTCCTGTGCTTCTTCTTGGGTTTCTAACTCATTGTACTTTGAAATATCACGGTAAAGCGTACGAAGCATTATCATTGCTACCATACCCGAGAGAAAGAGAACAATCATCAATGAATTCACAATTGAGAACCAGTGAATTTGGTCATCACTCATCAGCAAATAGGCATCCCATCTTGAAGCCCACTTCACATCACTCTCCTAAATGCAGAAAAAGGTAAAAGCAATCAAAGAAGATGACAATAGTGGGAGTAAGATGACTTCCCTTGGTTAGAAGAAAGCATGAAGAAATTAAGCTACGACAAGGAAAAAGAAAAAAGAAAAGCTATATTAAACTAGACAACGACCCATTAACGCCATGAACAATATCTACTAGGACATACTTCATAAATGAATATTTTGAACTACTTGGCTTAATCCACCAATACCCATCATTGAGTACCAAAGAAAGTATGCATGTACTATGTTTAAATTAAAATAACCTCACCTGGAATTCAACATCATAAGTGAAGATAATTTCCTTGTTCTCTTCGACCTCTTGAGGAGTGTTGGAATTCACAACTGTGTGTTTGGCATGAGGGTCACAGGTTGTCAAACGGGTGGCCTGTTCATCCCACTTCCCTTCGAATTCGTGTTTAACACTGCACAGAAACATTCGTATCGGAAAATCAATATTGCATACAAACCACGACTGCTAAATGGAATAACTTAACCAAACAAAACAAGCGCAAAAATACTGACCTGAAAGGCTTAACCTCAAAGCCCACAATTCTAGCAGATTCAGTAAGTGTATCTCTATGATACTTGACAGTAAAGGCCAAATGGTTGTGAATAAAATGCTTTTCCTCCTTGCTCTGTGTATTTCAACAAAGTAAGCACAAGAAAAAACAGGGCACTCACAACAATATACATTGTTCTAAAAGATGCAGAGCATACCCCAGTATACTGCCCTTTGAGTCCAACATGGAAACCAAGTTGATAAACAGTAGAGTCCGGTTCCACCCGTTTTATGGGAACAACTAGAGGAAGGTTATCTAGGATCCTGCAAGTAAAAGGCAGGTTACAAGATGTCAACATTGTGGCAGAGAAGTGGAATGAAAACGTATGAAAATTATTAAACGCCATACATGTTCACTCGATACTCATCATCAATCTTCTCTTTGAATTCTTTTGCAGTTTTGGCATCAAGTTTAAGCTTACAAACAATATTGCACATTTGTGGTTCACGCATCTTAAACTGCAAATATGTCACTCAGTAAATAAGTTGATAACCATAACATGATTAGCCAGGAAAGAATTAAAAATGCCATATGAAACATACCACATATCGAGAATTTTCAATGCGATCACCACGAAGCACTTCTCCAAGATTTTCAGCGCTATCCACTATTTTCTCTGGTGCACAGTACGGAAGAGAATAATATGTATATGGAAGCTGGGTCTTTGTTGACGTTAATTTGTTTACTTTTACTTGCAATGAATCTCCCTGGACCATATAAATAGATAGTCAGTATAGAAATATATCTACCCATGCATTCCTGGATCTCCGTTATTATTAATTTGAAAGGTAAAACTGGACATCAAGAATACAAGGGTAGAAAACAATGCTAACAAGATAAATGAGGAAGACCGAAAGCTTAATTACATAATACTTGTGTGCACCCAATGCATCTGATGGGTTGTTATATGTTAAAAGAAAACACGGGGCAACAAAAACCACCCAAAGAAGAATAATTATTAAGTTTAAATGTGCAATTGTCCATAAAGAAACGAATAGAAGAGAAAAATAACCAGAAACAATAAAGTGAAAGAACAAAGTACATCATTAGCACATTCATAGTAGTAGGCCACAAATGGTTGTTGAGTATAGGCATAAGACAATCTAAATATTTATCTGCTAGAGAACAAAAGGCCACATTTAGATTCCCAAGACACAGCTACCTATCAGCCTTGGACAACATGTAGAGCCATTAGCCGGGCTATAAGAAGAATATATTTTCATGAATTCGTGAAACAATATTCAGAAAAGACAAAATTTGATTATATTCTCCTTATCAAAACAACACAAAACCAGTACCACAGAGTGTGCGTGTGTGTGTGGTGAGAATGTGAGGAGTTAATCTTACGATATCAGTCAAAATTTGTTTCAAGTAAACCAATATTATGCTCTTTTCAAAGTCCCACTCGAATCTTTACTTCTTTAATCAATACATGAAAGTAGAGAAGACAGTAAAACTCACCGGTGAAACAACATAAAGAGTAAACACACAAGTTACCAGACCTATATCAAAAATCTTCTAAGAACACATTTAAAAACCTTCACACATTTAAAAACCTTCACACACTCCACTTCAAACAGGCTACTTCTAGATACACGTTAGGGAACATGCATACGACATAGGAAAATTGAAAAACAAAATTGGGGCACGGGCTAGAGATAAGACAAATTCTAAAAACCATGAAATAACACACTCGTAAATTTAATCTTTAAACTAAAATAAAATTAAAATTTTAAATCACAGTAAAGAATTCATGTTTCAAAAATGAGTAAAGGTCACTATAGACATAATATAATAGAATGCTAGAACTCATTTAGTTATTGAAGCTTCCATTGAGTATCTAACAATTAACATGAGCACGTATCCAACACAGCTAGCATTTAGAAGTCTCCGTGCTTCTTACATTACAAGCTGAGCTTATATTCCATCAACCGACAACACATTTCTACAACAGAGTCTATCATCATCACAGAGACTATAACTGATCAAATCATCAAAATGCGTCACACACACCGCACCGAAGCAACTATACCTTTTCACCGACACCAGATCGAAGTTAAATTAACAAACACAATATCAACAACAACACTTCCACACACAAAAGGCGTTGATACACTAACACCGCAATGTCGCCAAACTATCACTAAGAAAATGCAGACATCACAGCCTAACTAAAAAGAAAAATAAGAAACAATGTAATACGAATATAACATCGGTCATATTCATCTCAGATCTCAGATTCAAACGCAGATCGAGCGGTTATGAAGCGAATAGACGATAAATTTCGAAAAATAAAACATTGCGTGTAATGTGAAATTGAAATGGAGATGGAAATGGAGTAAACCTTCTGGAAGTCCTGTGGTGCAACGCCAGGGAGGTAGAAGCAGAGTGCGCCATGGATGAAGAGTGGAAGAAGAATCGCGGAGAACGCCAGGGACCTCCAAAACGCCATGGCGTTTGAGATCGAAACGACAGAGAAAAGAAAAAGAGAGAGAACGATAGATCTGTGTGAGGTCTTTCGAATTCGTATTGTTATGTTCGTTGAGAGCAGAGAGTGATATAATAAGGGGTGAAGAACGAGGTGAAGCTTTTTCTCCGGTTACTCATGGGTACGGTTATTACTTCATTCTCCTCACTGATGTCGCCACGTCACTGCTTTGGCTAGAAGCGAGGGCAAGATCGGAATTTCGTATTTTATGAGATTGTTGATTGGAGGGAAAATTAGGAAGTCACTTATTATTATTAACTTGTCAATGCTTCTTCAACCCAGATCTGTAGGAATGGTAAACACTACTTCACAGAAAATAAAATATACAACCAAATTTTGTTTTTTTTAATTTTATTAGAGAAAAAAAATGTTTTTAAAATTCAAAATTAAAATGTGAGATCTGAAAGTTTCTTAAAGCAAATGTTGAAGACGATAATTTGATTAAAATAGAGCTTGATGAGGAAGGAAGTTTGGTAACGATTCTAACTAGTGTAGTTTGATTAGAACGATGGGATTATTAAAACCTTAAGTTAAACCAATGCTGTCGGCAAAACAATAGCGATGTGTTCATTCATGCACTCCCTGAACAAAAACAAAAACATCATATAATTAAAATAATACATTACATTATACTAAATACTTGTGGTCAGATCTTGAAATCTCTCAAGATGTATGTTAGGTTGGGTTGTCACTTCTCATGAAAACAAAGTTTCGTATACAAAAAATGATGAGCATTTATGCATAACTTACCCATTATTCCTGTTAAAGCAAGTCATGAGGAAAGAAACATAACCAAAAAAAGTTATAATTGGTTTGTTTAGTTAACGAAAATAGCTTTTTATTAATCTTAATTTTTGTCTTAAACTTGAAAAAAAAATTGTGTTTAGCATGTGTAAGAAGAAGAAAAGTACTTAGGTTGCCACCGACAAAGTTCCAGCTCAGTTACTGAGTTGCAACTTGGATACAACGTAGTGGTTACGGTTTGTACTTTAAAAAAAAGTTTCTCTATCAACAACTTTAAGAAAAAGAATAAAAAAATAAAATAAGTCTATTATCTATGCACAAAATTTAGTTTGTATAAAATTAAAAAATTAAGAAGTTAAGAGTAAGTTTGTAAATTAATATATAAAAGCTATTTTATACTTTTTTAAATTCATTCTTTAATTTACTTTTAAACAAAGTTCAGTTTATAGAAAAAAAAATTGTTTTGTTTTTCTCTCATAATAGCTTTTGTGGAGATTTTTATTTTCTCAGACATATCGTAAGTGAAAGGTTTTCAATAGATTAATGTATATAAGTTAATTTTCACTTGTAGAAAATTGTATTTCACTTTTTCTTTTTTTTTCTTTTTCTCCTGAATGTGTTCATGAAGATTTGTTGGAAAATTTACCTGTATATACTTATTAGAATAAATTAATATATGCAAACGAAGAAATGTGGATTAGTAAATGATTGTGAGAACACATTGCTATTAATTGCATTATTTACTCGTTAATTATTATATATGTAATTTTTGTTGATGACAAAAAAAATATGTATATGTAATTTTGTCAATATTCTACCTTTTTGTGGGCCGCATCTATTGCTGGACTCGCACTCCAAACCATGTTACATCTAGATAAGTAATAATAAAATATGTATTATTTTTCTCTGTCGATGAAATATAATAGAAATTAATATAACTTATTTTACCATTCCTTTTCTTCTAAATTAAGAGGAGTAGAAGACAAATTAAATTAAATACTATTTTAATTTAATTTATCTCTAGTGTTACTCTTATTTATTTTTATTTCATTTTTTATATTAATTTATATTTTAGTTATTTATTTTTTATAACACTCTAATTTATATTTAATTAATTATTTAATGTTTTTGTTTTGATTCTTATTTTATTTTTTTATTTTTTTACTATAAATATCACTTTTTTAAAAATTAAATATTGTTTATTTAGCGAACTAAACAAATGAAAGTCACTTATATGTTTTATTGTTATTGTATACTCTTTGTGTTTATCTAGATGACCTATGTATTATTGGTCAAGAATAACATATCTTGATAGTCATCATATTTTATGATCTTTGAAAATGTCCTAAGAATATGTCATATAAGAAAGAGTTGAGTTGGGTTTCAATGAGTTGAGATCAAATCAATAATGTCAAAGTTTTTGTGTTTGAGAAGTCACAATTTTGTACATTGTGGGATGAAAGATAAGGATCATGGTGGGATCTAAGAAAGTTTTACTGAGTAGATGAATACTTGGATAGTTTAAAATAGCGTCCTGAACTCAGATATTTATAGGTCAAACTTCCAATACATGCTCAGTATCAATAAAGTTAGTAATGAGTATATATATCTTTTATGGACCGATAAATGACCAATATTCTCGATAAAGAAATAATATTATTATACCAATGTTTTGATGAGAAATACTCTACTACCTAATCACTCCCCAAAAGTAACTTTTTGATATTCATAATGGATCATGAAAATGGAATATGGATCCATATGTATGATAAAAATGAAATTGAGTCTTGTGGTTGTAGGTCCAATTTTAAGCTCCCGGTGTTTGTATTGTTTGTTGAGTTGATTAAAACTGATATTTAAGCAGTGATGGATCTTCAACCAATATTTTGGGGTGTCAAAATTTTGGTTGAATTATTTTGTTGTCCTTGTTTTCATCTAAAAATGTCAAGTTGGTCCTCTAGTTTTTGTAGTCTTAATTTGGTCACAATTTTTTTAAAATTGATGCAATTTAGTTATTTTCATTGTAAAGCAGATCAAGAATTTTTCATCAAAATTGGCACTAAGATTATGTTAAGTACACAAACAAAGCAAACCATTCTTATTCATAATTTCAATTTTGATGAAAAAACCTTATTCCATTTCAAGAAATTTAACAAAACTAATCAAATTGTATCACATTTTCAAAAATCAAGATCAAATTAAAACTAAAAAAGAAAATGGAAGAGAAACTTTATATTTTTGAACGAAAATAGAAACAAAAAATAGTAATTAAACTCAAAATAATTAAACCCAAAATAATTTTTACGTAAACAAGTAAAAACATTATATTTAATTTTTTTATGATAATTTTTTTATTATTGTCATTCTTATAATTTTAAAATTAAATAAAATAAATTTTATAATTTTAATGTAATTAATTTTTACTTATTATGATTATGTGTAAAAAACAAGTCAAATTAAAAAAATTAACAAATGCTAACTTAAAAGATTTATTTTAATTTTAAGAAAATTATTTAAAAAGCAAAATAGAAAAAAATATGTAGACAAAAATAGAGAATTTTTTTATATATAAATGTAGATATTTGAAATATTTCAAAAATATCAAAAATATTAAATATATTAAATTTTTTAAAGAAATGTTCAAATTATATAAATATACAAAAATTTGGAAATTTGGGATCATGGCCCATCTGTCCATATCTAGAGTTGTCAACTTTATTATCAGCCCTAGGGCCGACCCCGACCCCACACAGAGATAGGCTCCATTTTGTTGGCCCACACATTAGGGGGCTTTGGAAGCCCTCAACCCCAAAAGCCCCCAGGTAAAAGGGTGGGACAAGGTTAGGGTCGAGTTAACTCCCTTCTCCTTCCATCAGAATCTAAATGTTATCTTTCACTTACATGTTTTAGCTCGTGTCTTCTTCTTTGTTTAAAGGTTCTTCTTCTCACTGAATTTTCTTCACCTAAATTCAAAAGTTCTTATTCTCGCTAAATTTTCTTCACCTAAATTCAAACTAAACCTCATTTTCCCTAACTACCATCGTCTCCAGTAGAGTTCAAGAACCGCATATGGTGGTACAAGGCAACAGTGATAACGAGATGATTGAGTAGTAGAATCATCGACGAGGTTAGTGTTTGATTGTGATTTTGCCTTCTATTTATCAATAAACATCACTGGTTCTTTGTTTTCTGATTGGGGTTTTGTTATATATATATATATATATATATATATATATTTGAATTTCTTGTTTCTTAAGAGTGATATAAACCCTTTAGGATTTCTGAGTTTTTTGCGGAATGGATTTAAATAGTTGAATGAGAGTAACACATTGAAATGATTGGGTTTTTTTAAGATTCTTTTACTACTATAACAATTCTTTTTTTTTTTGGTGGTGTTTTGAGTTGAATCAGTACTGATGCCAGTGTTAGCCATAGATAATTATAGTTCTTTCATTTGAAGAAGTAAAACTATAAGTCTATAATTAAAGATTTTTACAGGTGATAGTAAAACTATAGTTAATTGTCTTATACAAAACAGGTACCATTATCCTTTTGTTGATCATCTTGGCAGATAGGAAAAGCTATAAAGGCAATAGGGTCAGTTCATGTACCAAATTATTGCTTTATATTTGTGACTCTGGGAAGCACTGCAGTTTTACTTATTACATTCAGAGCACTACAATCTCTTTGAACTCTTTGAGGTAAACAAGTTTTTCATCTTTGATAGATCTTATGAATATTATATTTTTTGGTATGGATATTACGTTTTAAGTAAATGCTTAAAAGTATATATTAAGAACTAATTAATGTTGATTCTTTGTATACTGAACTTGAACTTGATATGTCATATCTCCTTTCTTAAAATTGGCGCAATCATCCAAAACTTTCCCTTCAATTGATAACTCATTTTTCCTATTCTTTTATGGGCAACACTTGTTTTGTTCATGTTAAGAGACTTTTTAGGAGAATAATATAAAAAAGGATTCCAAGCATGCTAAAAATGAAGTAGGAAATAGATTTGAATTGAGTGGTCCAATGATAAAGCATATGGGATTAGTACCTTAGAGTCAAATTTGGATCTCTTACTGAGAATCTTTAAAAAATTACTTTACATTAAATAATTAAATATAGACTAATAATTTGATTGTCTGACAATTATTTTTGAGATGGATGAAGTTGTGCATGATATTTTTGGACATGAGGAAATCACTAATAAGTCTAAAGTTCTTGAAGATGTTGAAGATCGACAGGTTCAATTATTACTTCACATGCAGTGGCGAAACTTGCTCAATATTTATGGGGGTGCCAAAATACACTTAAAATTTATATATTTAATTATGGATCCATAAGATTATTGAACTCAATAATAATTGAATCAATACTAAAATTTTTAGTTATATTTTGTTTTTAATATAAATAATCATATCGTCAGCAAAAAAATTCATCTTCCGTTTTATTTTGCAATCTTATTTTGATAATTTTCACTGTAGAAAATTATCTTTCTGATATAGTTGTAGAAACAAGAAGAGTTAAAATAAGACGAGACGGATTAAAAAATCAATCAAGTAGATGTAATTGACTTCCTATTTTTGTCAAAGATTGATTTGTCTATTTTCTTCCTCACGGTAGCTTCCATTTTATCACTTTTAAATAATTAATTTATTCTTTTATTTCTTCATCAATATACTTATGTTTTAAAAAAAATACTAAAAGATAATTTATCATAATCTAAATAAAAATTGTGATACGTAATTAATAAAAGAAAAATATATGATAATCAAGTCACAATTAAAAATCAGTTATTAAAAACACTTAGTGCATTGCTTTTTCTTCTATATTTATAAAATTGAATATACCAAATGCTCGTAAGAAAAAAAAAATAATATTAATTATTAAACTAATATTTCACTATCAATTGAGAAAAAAAGAATTACTTTTTTCTTCATTAATAGAATAAAGCATACAAAAATGAGAGCACAAAATAATGAATTTGTGTTCAAGTTTCTTTTTTTTTCTTCATAAACAAAAGAAAACAAAACAAGTAAAAGTCTAAAGTGGGTACAATATGTGAGAAACTCAAAAAACAGTGAGAGAAAAAATAAAAAATATCTTAATAAATTTGTTTATTTTTTATTAAATTTAATTTTATGCTTTATTATTTATTAACATTAAATGTTATATTTTATAAAATAAATAAAAAGATACCTATTTTAATTTTTATCAATTCTCAATATATACTTTTATTATTTAAAAAATTCCAAAAAATCAAATTTCTTATACATAATTAAAAAAATAAAAAATAAAACAATTTTCATATAACATTAAAAAAATTTCAAAAAAAGTTTGGGGGGGCCACGGCTCCCCCTATCCCTTCATTGGTCCGCCAATGTTCACATGAACATGCTTTTAGCTTCTATTTGAGCCATGAAGGAATCACTAAAAAGTTGTACACGAAATCTTAAAAAAATGAAAGTTTTGGATGAAAAAAGTAAAGTTTTTGAGCCATGTGCTCTCAAACAATGAAATTTTGCCGGATCCTTTCAAATAATTTGCTTTGGTCGAGCTTGCTTATATACTCAAACTGAAGTTTATCTTCTTTTGTTGTTCCAGGACAAATCAAAATTCAGAATGGGAAACATCGGTTCCAATACCTGATTTTATAGGTTTAAACTTTAAACTTTAAACTTTTAATGCAATTTTAGGTTAGTCATAGTTGGAATGCATTTTGGGACTTGATTACTTCTCAAGAACTTGTGTACATCAAAGAAGTTAATTCAATACTTAATTTATGAAATGTGGTATTGCTCTTGTTGGACTTTGGGTGCAGGATGAGTAAGTGTATTTTATTTTATTTTGTGGCAGTGGTCCCTTCATTTATTGATATAAGGTGAATCTTGATTGGGAATGAATGAATGATATAGGGTTGTGAATGTGCTGTATGAAATCACATCTCTTTTTGGAATGAGTTTTATTTGATTTATGTACAATTTTCGGTGAGTGGTGTTTTTATTTCTCTTACCATGGCTGATACAATTAATTAGGGTCTAGAAGTGTTGAATTTTTTTCATATAAATAATTTTTTCATGTTTAGAAAAATGCCCATGGGCTAGCCCTGGGCCACATGGCTTTTATGGGCCTTTTGGCCATGTGGGCTTTTTAGTGGGGAGCTTTTTTGATTCTATGGACTTTTTTGGCCCAGTCCACGTGGGTCAGGAACAAGTCTATATACATCCCTGTATTTAAGACTTATAAGGACCTCACTCTTTTCATATTTTTTCTTTCATATATACTTGTTCTATAAATAGAAGTAGAAGAACATAGTCAAAAAGAGTTATTCCAAAATTATTGGGGATCTTCTATCTTTAAGAGATAGTAAGAATATAAATAATATTTTATTTAAATATAGAACTTTTAACATTATACAAAATACATATTTTTGTAATATTTTTTAAATAATTACAAAAATACAAACTATTGGCATATATATATATATATATATATATATATATATATATATATATATATATATATATATATATAAAAGTTACGTTATTGTTACAATAAAAAAAGTAAGTCAATTTTTTTATTCAAATAATAATTATTTATATAGAGATAGAGCGTTACATTAAACTCCTCAAATGAAATTAATTTTGATAGACAAATAGACACACAATTAAGTCAAGATGATTGACTTACGGAAAAAACCTAGTGTTATGACATCCATTATTTCAATATTATTAATTTGACAATTATTTTGCCGTAGTAACTATTAATAGTAGTGTGTAAGATGTATTATTATATTACAAAAACTTTTAAATAATAATTTATTTTATTGACTAAAAATGGTTAGTTAATATAGTGACTAAATTAGATTCAATTTAAAAAATAATAAATTATTGATTATTAAAATACTTGTTATTATAAATTAAAAATTATAATTAGTTTTTAAATTGACCACTAATTAATTATAGACTAATTTAAAAATTATTTTTTAGTAACCAAAATCTTGGTAGCTAATTTTTAGAGACCAATTTATAAATTAATTTCTTTGACAGTCAAAACTTTGATAATTATATTTTATAAACCAATTATAATATTTTATACATAATCGTGATCATTTTAGTAACTAATAATTTTTTATTTTGTAGATTGGTTATTATAGCACGTAATAATTTTTTGTCACTGAAATTGGTTATTAATGAAGAATATTTTTGTATTCTTAAATTTAAAGTAGAAAAATGTAATCAACAAAGAAACAAAGATCTTATAAGGGGAACTATTTTATTATCTAAAGAATAGAAAAGACATGAACGTATTGTTTGAAGGAAAACTCAAAGTTAATGACTATCGTCTTAATGCCGTAATACATAAAAAAGTTATTATCACAAAAATATGTACATTAAGGTACATAGTAGCTACTATCATTATTACTATTTAATTTAACTATTTATATGTATATTTATGTATAGAGTTTTCTTAACCATTATTTTAAACTAAAATAATTATTTTTTCATTTTTACTATTAATAAACATTAATTTAAATTTATTTATTTTTAAAATTAAAAATATTATTTTATTATTTAAATTTTTTAATTATTATCATTTTTTAATTAATTTACATTCCATAATTAAATTAATTATCTAGACTTCATGCTCATACTTAGACATATACATATGGAGCCTGAAACCAAACATTAACGAAATGATGGAACAACGACAATAACAAATGTTGACCAATAATTTTGGGGAATCAAAATAATGCATTTAAAATTTATATATTCATTCATTATCGATCACTAAAAGAACAAATAATTGATCTTTAACATCATGCTTTAGAATAAATTAAAAAAAATTAAATTTGTGTTGTTTTTAACTTACCACGTAGCATATCTTTTATATCACTTTTAAAAATTAAATTTATTCTTTTATTTTTATAAACATATCTATTTGAAAAAAGTTCAAAACTCAAGTAAACTATCAAAATATAATTAAATATTAAATGATAATATTTAATTATATTTTTATAAGCATATTTCTTCATTTTTTCATGATAATAAATATTTTTATTATTATAAGTATGAAATTAAATATACATATTTTTTATAACTTTGTGATAGATATATTTTATTTATTTTATAATTAAAAAAATGTTTAATATATTATATTTATGGCTGTAAACATTGATAATTCCCAATGATCGTAATCAACAACTTAATAATTTCAAATGGCTCACCTTTTTTTTATTTGCATTATATATATAAATATATATTGAAATTATGAAAAAATAACCAATATTGACATAGCTGTAAACGAGGAATTACATTCAAAATATTTGGAAGTCATAATTTGAAATTATAATTTTACTATTTTGGATATGTTGCAAAAAAAAAAAAAAGAAAAGGCGAGATTGAAATTATAGAAATCGTGGAGGTGCAGGGAAAAAGAAGAAGAAGTGTAGTAAGAAAAAACAGGATATCAATTGCATATGAGCCTAATGCTTTAACACAATATGGACAAAACGAAAATGTGGGCTCTATATTTTTCCTTCATTATTGTTCCTTGATTAGTGATTTCTAGTCTAATGGAACATTAAGAAAGCCTAAATTGTTTTCCTACTTAAATTGTTCCTGCTTTATATTTTTTGGATTGATAAATTAGATTATAAAATATGAAATATATTCCTGAATTTAAAGATAGGTTCTGATAAATTATATAATTTGAATTTTTTTTTAATTTTAAATTACACAATCTAAAATGAATCTCTATCAGAGTTCAAGAAAACAAATATGGTGGTGCTAAAAGAAATTGTCATTTTTCTCTGAAAACATTTAAGTGGGTTGGGTCGTGCACGTTTACCAAAAATAGACTAAAGGGTATTTCTTCCTGCCCCTTCATACTTCCTTCCTGCACCTCCATTAACATATTGAAAGGACAAATTTGTCCTCATATTCTTCCCGCTCCTTCCTTCTAAACCACCGCATCTCCATAGTTTCTTCCACTTCCCATTCCCTACCTCCCTAAATGCAACACTCATAATTGCAAACAAAATTTGAAGAAATTTAATTTCAACTATCATTTCCCACTTTTTCTAAATGTGAAAAGTGATAATTACATTAAAAGATCGTATAATTCGGAATATAATTTACATTTTGGATTGTCTTTTCAATTTGTATTACAAATTGTTAAATTTAGAATATAATTTTTCATTAGAGATCGTGCAATCCGAAATTTCTACAAATTATATAATTTGAAACTATAATTAGAACAAGGGTATAATTGAAATTTTAAAAATTACAGGGTGCAGGAAGCAAATATGCGGTGCAAGAAGAAATTCTCTAGACTAAATCTCAAAGTTTGATTCTTTATTACATCTTAATATTGTAAATTGATTCTTCACACTAGTAAAATCTTTGCACACAGCCTTACACGTGAGTTTTATTAAGAAAAATTGAAGAAATGAAGAAAGATAATGATAAATCTCTAAATCTATGGAAACTCAATTTAAGAGGTTATTTTGTTGAAAACAAATAATAGAAAGACACAGTATTAATAAAAAAAAAATAGCCTTTTTCTCACTCTTTTTCTTAAAACTCAATTTTAGTAAAAATGTCCTCATTCTAACTGATTCATCAACACCAAAGGTCTTACTTTATTAATTAAGTTTTATCCCCAACAAATATATAATGCGAAAGACCTTAGAAATAGAATCAACATAACTTTTGAAAGAAAAAAAAAAAAATCATGTTCTTGGGCTATTTAATGATTACTCTATTAACGAAAAATATGAAATCAGTAATTAAGTAATGATGATATTTTTCTATTTACAAAAATGCAATGATGCTCGCTTTTACGCCTTTGCATCATGATGCATAGGACTTGCCATGATCATCATGGGTTCTCGTCCTCTCCAACAGAAAAAGAAAAAGAAGAAGCACGAAATGGTATTAATATGATTATTATTGTTATTGTAACATAATTTTGTGTATGATGGGAAGCATGTGATAGAAAAACATGGCATTTCTGTAACCCTAATTGGTGTCGAAGTTGTAATAGTAGAAGTGATAGGGTTTTGAAGAAGAGATTGAGAGAAGGCAAACAGGACCTTGACCCAAAAATGAGGAAATATGAAGGGAGAGAAGAGTGGGGCATAAAGGGAGGCACATGGTCCCCTAAAAGGGTCAATTTGCCAACTAAAAGGCCCTCCACACCCCAACCATTATCAAAAATTGGGACCCTCCATCAAACCCACCATTATTTATATGTGATAGCCTTTTGCCCACGCCTAATCTCACCCCATCATTTCTCCTTACCCACACATGCGCATATGATTAGACAAAAACCCCTTAGGTTATGTCAATACCATACACTATTTTAGATACTTAATCACCTTCTCTAAACATTCAATTATAATCGATACCTAGATTTCAAACATCTTATATCAATCAGAGATAAAAATAAATTTAAAATATATTAACAAGTGTAAAATTCATTTTATAACTCAATTTTATAAGATTGATTTAAGTTTAAAGTTCACTTCTTAAAATAATATCATAATCATTTACAAGTTTATTCTGACAAAATTTGTTATTTGCTAGATCTATTGTACCACCACTATTGTATTACTCATAAATATCTAGTCCACATTCAATATGTATATATGTACCTCGACATAATATATCAGTAGACGTAAAACTTCACCTTATAAGCTAATTTTATAAAATTAAATTTTAAGCTTAAAGATCGGTTCTTAACATTGATAACTTGTAAAATTAATATAAGATTTAAAACATTTGCTTTAATAATTCATTTGAGATGTTTAAGAGGGAAAGATTAAAATAAAAAAAAGTATGGAGTGAAAGCTTAAAGAAATAAAAGAGAAAGTGGTTTTAACACCTTTGTTGGAAGTTTTTAGCTGAGGTTTGGACATAATTAACGAGCATTGTCCGCAATTATGGTAGCTATTAACGACAGTTTAGGGGTTGTTACACTAAATTAGGGTTGAAGAAAGGTGTGTGTGGTTTTGGCATGGGGAAGTATCAGCATGGAATTGGAGTTGGGTGAATGGTTTAGTATCAGCATTTGCCTAACTTATGATTAGAGGATTTTGTGGACCCATGTGGAAGCCACTCTCATCACACATGCTACCACACCAACACCACGTAGTAGCTTCACATTGTGGATACATGTCATCTCATATTTAAATGCTTCAAGCCAAATAAAATATTGGATCATCATCATCATGGACAAAGGAATATATATATATATATATACAAGTACAAATATATGTCTTTTTTAATAACTTCTTATACTACAAATTTTACAATTGTAATTTCTCATAGTGAAGACAATAAACACTTACAAATTTAAGAGTTGTAATGCTTTCTTACACTCATAAACTATAACAACTCTATTGTAATTTCTAAAAGAAATTATTAGAATGAAACAAATTTGAGATTAAATAGAAAACTAGATAGGTTGTTTTAGGAAAACAACGATTTCATATTGCATAAGTTATGTTTGTTAAATACAATTTCAATAAATTAATAAAAGTATGTATGAAATGAAGTTTTGTATGCTAAATATGACTTTTTTGGTTGTAAGAAAACAAAAGGTTAAAATTGTGTTTACGGAGTAGGACTTACCCAATCTCGTAATTGATTTTTAAGTACGTCCATTTTGATTTTTTTTTAAACTATATTATAATGGTAACTTTTCCTCTTATATCGGCGAGAGTTTTAGAATTTAATTGTCACGTAGTGAACACATACATGATATTTAAGTCAAATAACCCCTAAACTATTGTATCATTCGGAGAAACTACTTTTTAAGATATTAACATAATTTTGTCTTTGCATACTTAAGTCCCTTGTGATTAATTTAGAGGAATATTAAATTTATTAAATTACATTGTTTTGTTAAAATACTCTTAAGATGATTGGGATTCTATGTAAAAAATCTGTTAGTTACCTACTGATATTTACACAGAAATTTGGATTTGTAGAAAAATTATGATTTATTTATGAAAATTACTTATGGATTATGATTCGTATGTAAATTTGTTATACATACAAACAAATTTATATACAATGGTTGACAAGTGTCTAAATTATGTAATTTAGACATATAATTTTGGTACTTAAAAGATGATGTATTTGATTCCCAAAATTTGATGTTAAACATTAAAGGAGGTTAAGAAGAAAAATCAAAGACGGATAAAAAACAACTCCAAGACCGTGCACAACTTAAATTGCAAGAAAATGGTATCGAGCATTTAAGGAGACAAAGAAATAATAAAACCCTACATACAAGAAAACCTTTGCAACTGAGAGTGGGTGAAATTGTTTATAAATAAAGACCTTATATGTTGGTTTTAGGCATTGAGTGGAGAAATAAATGAGTAGTAGTAAAGTAGGAATACAAGTCGGCCCTACCCAAAGGTCGAGACGAGCTGACTCAAGCCATAGGTGGAGACGGGTTACCAAACGCCAAGTTGGGCTAACCTAAGACAAAGGTCTAGAGAGATTGGCACGGACTAAAGGTATAAATAAGATGGCACAGGCTGAAAATCGAGATGGGTTGGCTTAAACATAAGGTGGATATAGGCCAACACAAGCTAAAGGTCGAGACAGATCACTCAATATGAAGGTCAAGATGGATCAATCTTGGTTGAAGTTTAAGACTTTTTGTTGAACCCAAACTAAAGATCAAGACAAGCTGACTCAAGTCAAAGGTGGAGACGAGTCAACCTTATTTGAAGGTCGAAAAGGGCAGACCATGTTCGAAGGTTAAGACGAGATAACCCTGGTCAAAGTTTGACCCAAGTCGACATAATTCAAAGGTCAAACCTAGTCACTTGAGCTGAAGATTGATCTGAATTAGCTTGGGTCTGAGTCGATCTGAGTCATCCTGACCCGAAAGGTACAGTAGAGTCAATTATACTTGAAAAGTGGAGTAAAGTCAGCTTGCATCGAGGATACCACTAAGTCAACCTTGGTTTGATTCAACTATGTCTATCTTTATTTAGTCCAACTCACATATGTTGATCCATGGGTTGGTCCTCACACGTGGGATATTTGGAACTATTTTTGTCTTATGAACATTTTCTTATATGGGTATTTTAGTCCTATGAAATTTTTTTACCCTAGGTCATGTGAATAAGACTATATATATATAATATATATATATATATATATATATATATATATATATATAAGTCTAACTAATATAAGAAATTAATCAACATTTATAAGATGTTCGGTCTTCTCATTTATAATATGAGGTTTAGATTCAGATTTAAATTTATAACACAAATAAATTAGTTTATATGTATTTTAATATTGAGTTAATTACTCATATGGTTATCTCTTTGGTGAGAGTGTGCCAATTTGGTTCCCACTTTTAACTTTTAAAAAAATTTCTGCATCATAACTTTTAAAAAATGTCTCAATTAAGTTCTTTTAAAAAAAATACTAATTATGTTAACATCATGCCACATGTCAATATGTGTTTTTTTTTTCTTATAATCTAAACAAAATCAAGAATTTTTTGTTGTCACGTGTCCCTAGTGTGACACGTGACACTCTACTTGGCCAGTGGTAGGATATTGCCACTTATTAACGTTAATATCAAATGTTATTTTCTTGATTTCAATTTAGTCTTTGTATATGTCTTTTTGATTTAATTTAGTCTCTACATATGTCTCTTTAATTCAATTTCATTCCTACTTATGTCTCATTGATTCAGATTAGTTTTTATATAAGTCTCTTTGATTCAATTTAGTCCCAACTTTTTTTTTTTAAATAGAGTAATATTATACCTATCCAAATTAAGACCAAAGTTATTATTTATATAAACATTATATTGACATTTTTTAATGAAAAATAATATTTTAACATAATACATATTTCGATTGATTAATGTAACCATGTATATAGTAAAGTTTTTAAATTATATGTTTTAAATAAAAATATTATGCAGATAACATAGTCTATATAGTGAAAGTAGCACCATAAAACTGAAACCCTAATTACCTGATTAATAGACAAAAAACAGTAGTACTTATAATAAAGTTTGTGGATAGGTATAGAATGAGAGAAGAAATGGGAAATATAACTGCGGGACCATGCATGGTTAGTGGTTGAGAAAAAAGTGTCACCACCTAAGGGCTCATCACTTCGCATGCTTCATCATACACTGGAAATGGTCGTCTGAACCATCTACAACCCATTTCCACTATAACCACTCAACCAGTTTTTTTCTTTGCTCAATTCTCTATCAAACAATTGTCCAAACCGTTACGTCACAAATCCTGCTTCTCCACACAACAACATGCACAAAACTTGAATCATTACGAATCTCGACCAAACATGTCACAGCTTCTACATCGCCTCATCAAACACACAACTTTCTATTTCTGCATCTGCACTACCTCCTTCCATAACTCACATGCATTAAAAGTATATATCCAAATCATTGAAAGTCGCATGTATAGTAGAAAGTTAATACCAACCTATTATATTTTTATAAAAACAAATAATTTTTTATAACTTTATTATAAATATTTTTCATTGTGTAAATAGTTTTTTCTATTGTAAGTAATTATTTAAATTTTTTAAAAAGTAGTTATTTAAAAGATAAAAGTAAACAATTGTTTTGAATAATTATTTAAATTAAGATAAGTAGTTACAGAGAATAAAATTGTATACGAAAAAAAATAATAATCCCTCATTGATAGATAGCATCGATGATATGTGATAACCCTTTTAATTACTTCTTCTCCCCTCATTCCAGCATTGAATGCCATACATCACTCTTGCTTTTTCTCTCCTTGCTTCATCATCACTTTCTACACAGTCACCTTCACTCCTCCATAATTAAATCTCTCCTTGCTCCTGAAACAGATTCTGGGAAAGTAACCACAACAGAGACTTTTGTTGCCTCCACTCTTAGCCTCCCTCCCTCTAAGTAAGTCTCCATTTTCGTTTTGGGGTTCAATTTCAGATTTCAACTCGAATTATGTTTTTGTTCTGAGTTTAATCAAGTGTTCCTCACTTCCCTGTGTCTGGATGATGAATTCGTTAAGTTAAACTAAGGAATTCTGTTTCTCCTCTCTAAAGTTGCTTTCACTCAAAGCATTCACCAAAATAGGTAAGGGAAGCTAACCTCTCACTTTAATTTTGCCAAGGAATCGTTGATTAGGGGTAGAATTGCATGAATTGTGTGTTGTTTGATGAGTATGAACACTTGTGTGTGATGAATTTTGAGTGTGGCATGAACTGTGTGGTTTGCATGTGAAAACAGATTGAAATTCTGATGATTTTGCCCAGGCGAGTAGCTCTTGCCTAAGCGAAAATACCAGAAACTCACCGCTGATGCTGCGCGAGGTCTCGCCTAGGCGAGCTGGTTTTACCTGAGCAAGAGTCAATCTCGTCTAGGCGAGACAACTTAGCCTGAGCGAGAATTCGCTCAGATTTAGGGGTTACTCTCTGTTTGGAGTCTCGCCCAGGCAAAAGTGATTCGCCTAAGCGAGACAACTCTCTAGCTCAGGCGAGATTCTCTAGCTTGAGCGAGATTCACTAAAGAATTTGAGTTGTTTCCCTGTTTATGATTAAATGAAGTTGTGTTAAGTGGATTGGTGTGATAATGGCTTATCTTGTATGTGATTTTTATGCATGATAGTCAGTGTGATGATAATTGTGTGAAAATGGTCTGTGTGAGAATGTGTTAGAGTTAGGATTTCAAGGGAAATTCTAAGGAAGATGGTTTTAGTGAATGTAAGGACATGAGGACTCATATTGGTGGTATCCTGACGCTCCTAATAACCATTAAGACTCATATAGAGTATAATGGATTATGTCAAGAGGAGTAGTAGGAGGTCCTAGTCTATGGACCTGATCCGTCATAGACGTGAAGGGGACTTACCTTGGGAGTGGTTGGGTGAATACCCCTTGTGCCTAAAACTCTGCAGAGTTTGGGAACCGTCACAAGTACAAGCCACCAAGAGCTCCAATGTCACTTACATAATCCGGATATCGAGTCAAGAATGGTGATGGTGTGTCATGGTTGTGGTGACTTGAACAATTCTGATAATTGTGTGATCGACCCTGATTGATGCTTAACTATTAAATTGCATGATTTCTTCTTATTTAAGTTAGCTTACCCTTCTTGCATATGTTTGTTTTGTGTGTCTTTCTCTTTGCAATGATCGCCCTTATCGCTTGGCATGAGCAGCTAAGAGTGCAGGTGAAGATACACCCCTCCTGGATAGGAGTGCGTAATGTTTGAGCGTTTCCAAAAAGTAACTTCCACCCTTAGTTTTGCTTGGATGATGGGTGTTTTGTAACCCTCTCTTAGTGTAAGTTGTGTGTATAGGCAGTACATTTATAGTTATGTTGAGGATGAATGTATTGGTACCTTATACTGGCCTATTACTATCATCTGCCCTTGAATTATCAGAATTTTAATGTTTTGTTTGATAGCATAAAAATTATTAAAACGAGATGTTACGATACGCTTGTGTTTAAACTATTATATTTTTCGAAATAATCAAATTGACTAGTTTCAACTTTTAATAGTTTATTTTAGTAAAATTTACAATAGACATAATTTTGTTTGATTTTACACTAAAAATAATATTTAATTAAAAATTAATTTTAATAAATAAAAGTTATTAATTGTCTTATGATTAAATATTTGAATCTAAATTTAAATCTTAGATCTAAATATATTTGGATTTGAATTTAAAAAGAAATCAAAAACTAGTTTTACTGAAAAAATAAATTTAAATTGAATAAATCTAAAATGAACGTAAATTAAATCATTAAAAATTGATTTATAATTATTTTTAATAATTAATAATTTTTTGTTACTAAAATTAATTATTAACGAGATATTCTAGTCGGTGTGACCAAGGCTATAATAAATAATAAAATTTTTATCTTCTCGTATTTTTAAATAGGGTTAAATATGTTTTTGGTCCCTTGATTTTCAGTGAATTTTAGAATTAATCCATTTTGAAACTTTGGACCAATTTAGTCCTTTATCTTTCGAAATATGTGGATTTAGTCATTTTAATCAAATTTTGTTAGATTTATTTAATGTTACGTACACATTTCAGGATTGTATTTGAGTTTATACTGTTTGACACATTTTTGCTTTAATGTTAAGTCAAATACTATTATCAAACGTGTTTGAAATGTCAAATAAAGTTAATAAAATTTGATTACAAGGATTAAATCCACGTATTTCGAAATATGAAAGACTAAATTGGTCCAAAGTTTTGAATTGGACTAATTCCAATTCGGACGATAATATTTTGACTACTAAATTTTGACAACTTTCTCTTACAACATGATGTGTCATCTTTGAAGTGATTTTGGAAAATTAAGGATGAGAAAAATGAAAAATCACTTAGAAGATGACACCTAAGGTTGTAAGAGAAAATTGTCAAAATTTAGTAGTCAAAAGATCATTTTCTAATTCAAAAATTCACAAAAAAAATTAAGAAAAAAAACATATTTAACCCTTTTAAATATACTTGGTCAAAGTTGTGATGGTGACTGGTCATAATAATCTCATGCAGTCGGCTTAAGTTTATGAACACAGAATAAGTGATGGTAAAGAATAATATTTGAAGTACATGTCCATTTAAAGTCAATTCTACAATATGTTAAAATAGATAAAGAAACACTCAATACTATTCTTCGGAAAGAAGGTTTGTGTTTTAATTCACAATAATAAAAATAAAAATTCAAAATATATTGTATTTATCTTATCTTATCCTTTTAAGTCTTTTTGGTACATGGTGATCTTAGGTTAAAACGATGGTGCATTTAGTTAGTCTCTATCAAATGCATGTGATGCGAGGACCATTTTTCTTTCATCGTGGTCCTTATAACCTCATCTTATCTTATTAATTGTTATTTGCTATATAGTCTGCTTTTTAGGTGAAGCATTCATAAGCACTAAAAACAAGATGATTAATTTAATATCTTTTTGGTCAGACAGAGACATTACAAAAATATTTTTATTCCTGTAATTTTTCCACTATTTGTCAAAAAAATTGTGATTTGTATAAAATATTTTAAATCACTACAAATGAAAAGAATTCAGCTTTAAGAAAAAGAAAGAAATGAGATTTTTCTGAATGTGTCAAAGTTTAGAAATCTAATTGCATGTGAAGGTGACTTTTCCAAAAGCATTTATTTTTTCATGGGAAAGGTTCATTAGCAGCAAGGTGTCAGTTTCATATTCTAGAGCAATGCTTCTAGTGAAACCTGGAACAAACTTTGCAGGAAAACCTTTTCAACATAAATATTCATGAAAATTTTCCAATGTCAGAAGGTCATTAATATAATAAAGTCTTCAAAGAAATTCTTCTCCCACTCTTTCCTTAGTGATATCTTTGATTAAATGTTCTTTTGGTATGTGTTTTTCCAAATAAATATCTTCATCTCTTAATTACTTGTAATATCCCTTGTCTTTCTATAGAACTATTTATATAGATATCATCAGTTTGATAAATGTTAAAAAAAATCAATTTTCATACATTTTCATATGGGTTTTTATACAAAACAAACTTGTCCAATTGGTACCAAATTTCTTAAACTTACCTAGCGCATTTAAATCCAATTCACTAAAACAAATTACTATATAATCTAACCAATGTCTCGTTCAATTCTACCATTGTCTATAATAACTACACCATTAACAATTAAATTCCAAGAACAAACTTAATTTTCTCAAAGCTAACATAGTTAATTTTCCTAATATGAGAATATCATACTTTCCAAACAATCAATTTCTGGAAAAAGAGAATGAGTTGATATTTTTATAATCTTTTTGGTTGTTTTTTAGAAGTCAAACGTAATAAATAAACACAATGTAATGAACTCATACTATATAGATTTATATTTTCCTTAATTGATCATACATGTAACTAGTTTTACGACCACGTGAAAGCAAATTAGAGAAATAATAACTTAAAATTATATATAATAAAAAAGTTATCCTAATCAATGATATCTTTAGTGGAGTTAAACCTATTCTCATTATCTTCTATTATAAGAAAATGTCTCTTTAACAATCAATTTTAGTGACTAAAAATTGTTAATCACTACAGTAACTAATTTAGATATCAATTTACAAAATAAAATAAAAAAATAGTTACTAAAATAATCATTGCTATGAATAAAAAATTATAATTCTTCGTTAAATTGGTAAGTAATTAATTACAGAAAATTTAGAAATCAATTCTTTTGGTAGCAAAAACAATAGTAACTAATTGTTAGAGACCAATTTCCTTTTAAAACTAAAACCTTGGTATTTAGAAACCAATTATAATTTTTTATTCATGATTTTAATTATTTTAGTATCAATAATTTTTTATTTTACAAATTGATATCTAAGTTAATCACTATAGTGACTAACAACTTTTGATCACTAAAATTGATTGTTAATGAAGTATTGTCTTATAGTGTTCACCTTATAAATTAAAAAAATCATATATATATATATATATATAATCATTGTGTAAATCTAGACAGAAATTAAAAAAAAGTAAGTGGTTTTAAATTTTTAGGAAAACTATAATTTTAGAGAAATGAATAATAAAAACATTTAAAACTTTCTATCTTATAATATCTACACTACAAAACAACTATGATCATTCAGTAACTTTAAACTTGTTAGGAATTCAAGTGTGAGTCTAAGTCTCACATTGGCTAAAAATGAGAAAGTGGAATACTATATAAGAATAAAGACTCATAAACCCTTTGCCTTAAGGTTTTGGGTTGAGAGTGGTGTCAGTGTCTTATGTGGTTAGGCTCAGATCTCATTGGTGTTGTTCTCCTCAGTGAAACCCCCTCTATAAAACCTAACAAGTGGTATCAGAGCCGATGGTTGAAACCGGCTCAGACGAGTGCAGTATGGTCCTTGTATCGAAAGTCTTCCTGACAAGGGTTTCAGGTAAGCGTGTGGTTGAAGGGATAGGAATCCAAGTGTGATTCTAAGTCCCACATTGACTATAAATGAGAAAGTGAAGCATTATATAAGAATAAAGACCCATTGTCTTAAGGTTTTGGGTGGAGAGTGGTATCAGTGCCTAAACTCCCTCTGTAATCCTAACAAAACTATATTCCCCTATGCTCCCAAAGAGGCCCTACAATAGATTTTCAACATTATAAAAAATTATTTTATTAAAATTGTAAACGTAATTTGTTTTAAAATTTAAAAGATAAAGTGAATTATAATGCATTATTTTTTCAAAACAATAAATCGTACATATAATTTTTAAATTAAAAGATATATTAGTATAATATTAAACAGTAAAAAAATGTAGGGCAACTTAGTATAAAAAAGTAGTAAAATCTTAGGATCCTGTAAAATTTAATAGTTAACTATGACATTAAATATGAGTTTTGATCTCAATAGTTATTAATATAATTTTATTTTATTTTGAGATAAAAAAAGTTTATAAGTATTATACAGTCGTAATAGATAATTTATTGTAATAAATAATTTACTTGATGCAAAAACAAAAGATTAAAATAATTTTACACGTCTAAAACAATCAAGTAATAGTATACCAACTATCAACAAGTTTAAATTATTTAATTATCAACAACGATATAACATTTATGAATTTATATTATTTGAATTAATGTAATTAATTATTCCAAATTTTAATATAAATATAATGAAATCAATAATCATTAATTATACATGTCTTATAAGCGATGTTAATATTGCTCTAATTATATTCCATCCGTACAAGATAAGTTCATATTTTGAGTACTATTGATAATCTCTACCCAATGTTTTTGGTTGCATGTTCTGTTATTTGTCATGTATATGCGGAAAATTAACCGTGAATTTTACTTATAGTTGTTAATATCCATAAATATTTTTATATTTTATATTTGTAAAACTTTAAATAAAACTATTTAAAAATAAACCTTTAAAATATAAACTTAAATAGAAAAATTAATTTTAAGTACAATTCAAATCAAATTGATCGATAAAGTATTAATGCAAACAAATTTGATTGTTCTAAAAGTAAGTTTAAAAGAGTTATACCGAAATATAAACTTTAAAGAATTAACCTTTTTACAAAATAACTTGAATCTCATAGATTTAAATAAAACAATATAAATATATAAATTCAGATCTTAAACAATTCTTCCATGTTTAATATTTTTCACTAATTTTATTTGATCACATGAATTTTATACTATGATATTCGTATACATCTCGTTAACACAAGAATAATTAAAAAATTAAATATAATTTTGATGTCATAGCTTTTAGTGAAAATTAGAATTAGTTCATTTTTGAAAATTTGATCCAAACTTCAACATTAACTAAAAAACCTATCATGGAACACTTTTCAAACGTCAAATAAACTTAATAAAATTTGGTTAAAAAAATTAAATTTATACAATTTTAGAGTTGATAGACTAATTTAGATCAAAATTTTAAAAAAAGACTAATTCGAGTTATAATTAAGAGTTAAAGGATAAAAACATATTTAATCCATAATTAAACATTTGTACTCATTACACAAATGTATTTATTAATAGTATTTGTTTGACATACATAAAAAAAATTTATCCATAAATATTTGTAAATACGAATTTTTTTTCTTGATCCTTAATCGTGAAATTTGAAAAGTAGATTGAGAATAAAATAAAATAGATGAGCATTGTTTGGGGAAGATAAAGAAGTTTTTTGTAATTTGAATTTATTGGAATCCTTATTGATGGTTGTGTACTTGGAATGCAAGTTGTTCTGAAGCTGCCCACGATGTGCATCATCAATCTTGGGTTTGTGATTGAGATATGACATTTCAGGATTGTGACCATGACAACAAAAAGGGAAGAAGAGAGAATGTGCTGATTGAAACCTCAATTCAACCTCTTCTTTCCTCTGTTCGATTCAAACAAAAGTATCATAGTTTCGAAGTCACCAAAGATAACCATTTCCAACGTTACATTCATTCTCCCCCCTGTTTTCTTTCTAGAGAGATGGAAAATTTGGGAAATGAGTTAATTAAGTTTTATAAAAAAAGAAAAAAAATCCTATACCCTCATATGTATTTTCGCTATTCTTTTTGTGCAGAAAATAAAGTTTGGAATAAAAAAATAACTGAGGATCCTTATATATATTTTATTTAGTCAATTAGATTTCAATATTTTTTTTAGTTAGACATACTATTTTATATTAAATATTAAATTAGCTTTTTAAGTCTGTTTAGAATGTTTTATATTATAAAATTTGATGTGTTCTGTGTTAAAATATAAGAGGTGTTACATGTTAAATTAGAGACTTCTAAAATAAAAGATAACTTAAATTTTGACACATAACAATAACATCTATTTAAAACATAATAAAACTCAGTAAAAAAAAATATAAGAATGAAAGTGAATAATGTGATTAAATATATAGACTAAATTAATAACTAAAAAAAATTTAAAAAAATGCAACCATGTGTTAAATTTTATTTTATTTGAGATTTTTTTCATCCGAATTGCAATCTTTTTTCTTTTATATATAACTAATATTCTCTTCATATGATAATAAGATTTATAGTTTATATTTATAATTCAATTGATCGAAAATCTTACGTCAATTATGGATACGACGAAATAATTGTGCATAGGTGAATGAAAATTTTAAATCACAATCGGGTTTTATAGTCTAGAATTCACTCTTTAAGATGATTCTAATAAATCAAAATCAAAATTATATTATCTTTTACAAATAGTTTTTTTCATCCAAAACTCTCTTCCTTCTTCTTTTTTTAACCAAAAAAATAGAAATCTAGTTCATAATTCGATTTCCCAACAATTAAATCTTGGTTGGTTTTTTATTCAATCTCCTCCTAATTCTAGTTTAGAATTCGACTTTCCAACAATCTAATTTAGATTTTATATAATAATATGTATTGTTTGTGTAACTAAATGGCATTTAATGTTATTTGGGGATTTTATTAAAGGTGCTATAGTGGTGAAAATTTCTTTATTTGATTGTGAACAATAATTTTTAGCTGGATGAATATGATGGAATTAATAGAGGCATTGGTATCGTGTGTGTGAATGGAAAAAAAAAAATGAGTTTTTTCTAAATTTGTTTGGATAAATGTGTTCCATCACTTCATTCTTCCCTTTTCGAATTGCAGTGTATACGAGTTGTAAAGATAGCGAGATGCATGTACGAATAAATTAAATAAGAAAAAGACAATGAGATTATGATATATACCTAAACCTAAGTAAAACCACATCACAAGCATAATAACACTTTATTCTATCACCATTTTTGCTACTTGCATTTTTTTCATATACATGCACATCAAATCACAAATCAATATATGAACTAAGTAAGTTAGTTTTATAATTCCTATCCTTAAAATTGTACCATTAAGGATATATTTTTTTTTATTGATAAATATTGTACATTTTTTTTCCATTTACAAAATCTATTTGTAAATGGCTTAATCGCGTTTATTTAAGTTTTATGATAGTTGATAAAAATAATCAAAAGTACTTTTATCCCCAGGTTAAAACACTTGATTAATTATTTTCAAATCTATAAATTTAAAAAAAAAGTTATGCTTTTTTTTCTTCTAGTTTTAGAAATCCTTGTCACTTATAAGACTGGTTTAAAGAGACGCTTTGAATTAAATTTCGTTTTTCTTTTATCTGTAATGTGAGTTAGTTTCTCTGCCTTACTAAACTTCGACTAGTGAAAAATATTCGAAGCAACATTCAAATAAATAAATATTTAAACAAATTATTTATCTGAATTTGGTAAGTTTTAATTTCTCACACATAAATTCACTCTAGTATTAAGATTTCAAAAGTTAGTACTTAATTTAACTTCCTTGCATTTTATAATTTATCTCATATTAATATTTCAAATATTTTTCTATCAGTTTGGCTCATTTAAGACATAATTATTCTTAAACATATTTAGAATCCATATCGCATTAATATTTATGTAACCTTATAATTTTAGTGCGGTGAAATATAGTAAGAAAGAATTTATTATTAAGTTGAAATATATGAGTGGTATAAACAAACTTAAATATTATGTTGAAACATCAAATAAATTCAATAAAATTTGGTTACAAAGACTAAATACAGGTTATTTTAAAGTTTAAGGACTAAATTATATTAAAGTGTCAAAAAGAGACTAATTTCAATTTTAACTAAAAGTTAACGACAAAATATTATTGTAACAACACTTATTGAATTATATAAAATATATGTAGTGACATTAATAAAAAAATACTTTAAAGTATGAAAGACATTTTAGTGATAAAGTCCTAAATTATTTTTTTAGAGTTAAATATGTTTTTAATCCGTAAACTTCGATATTAAATTGTAGGCTTAAATATACATTTGGTCATTAGTTTTGTTGCTTTTATTCAATTTGGTCCTCATATTCATTTTGCGTTCAATTAGGTTATCATTTTCGTAAAATTTTGGTCAATTTGGTTTTTTTTACTAACAGTGTTTAAATAGTTAATGTTTTCAAATAGTACATGTCACGTGTTAGTTCCTATGTTTTTTTATTTTATTTTTTAATTTTAAAAAAATTGTCCACGTGTCAAGTTATAATTGTGTCACTTGTCAATGTCAATGCCATGTGTCAATTTGTGGTTGTGTTATTATTTTTGTTCAATTTAGTCATTATATTCGTTATTTTTATTCATTTTCGTTCCAATTTTGGTTAAAATGAATCAATTTTGTTTCTTTCAAATTGACAGCAAATTTAATATCTTTTATTAAAGTTATACTAATATTTGTTCTAAAATTGTCATTTTTATTAATTATTTTTGAAATTCAGTTATAAGTTATTAAATTTAGTTATAAATTAAATTAAATTCTTATATTTAATTGTTAAATAAAATAAAATAATTAAAAATATCACATTTAATTTAACAATTGAATATATGAATTATATTCAATTTATAATTGAATTTCAAAAATAACTAATAATAATTTCAATTTTAAATACATATATATATATATATATATATATATAATATTTATAAAAAAAATAAATTTGATAGCAAATTGAAAGGGAAAAAGTTGTTTCATTTTATAAAAATTTGGATTAAATTAAACAAAAATAATGAATGTAAGGACTGAATTGAACAAAAATAACGAATATCAGAACTAAATTGAACAAAAATAAATAATACAACCAGTGTGACATGTGCCATTGACATTGACACGTGGCACAATGGTGACTTGACAAGTGGATAATTTTTTTGAAATAAATAATTTAAATTTAAAAAAAAAATAAGAGTTGACACGTGATATGTACTGTTCAAAAACGTTAAATATTTAAATACTGTTAGTAAAAAAGACCAAATTAACCAAAATTTGACGAAAATGAGGACCTAATTGAACACAAAACGAAAATGATGACTAAGTTAAATAAAAAAACAAAAATATGAACCAAATATATATTTAAGCTTAACTTGTAATTTGTTATTGATTTAAGCTTTAATATATTTTTTTTCTCTAAATTTAAAAAATAAATAAGTATAATCATTTCAAACTTATGATGTTAATTTTTTTTAATTTTATTAAACGGTGTTCAGATTAATATTTAAGGTTAAACTTAACAGAATGATATAAACAACTCAATGTCTTCCTGTATTAAAATTTAGAATATAAACAAATTTTAATCTTACGTCAAAATTTAAATAATAAAATCATGTTTATTTATTTTTTTAACAAAACTTATAAAACAATGACGTCTCATTTATACGTTGATAATTAACAAATCTAGGGAATTTAGACGAATTAAAATCAATGTGTAGATAATGTTAGCAAATATCAGTTATTAGAAAATGTTCAATAATTAAAATCTTCATTCCGTTTTTTGCAACATGTGAAATAGATATATAAATTTCAAATTTTGCTCTTGATATAATTTTTATGAATGTGGTTCAATCTTAATGTTTATAAAACTTATTATCAAATATTTATATTTACATCTTGTGAAGGTATATCTTATAAAAACAATGTGAAAACGTAAGCTGAAAAGTACGAAGTTTTAAAAATTTGCATTTCATGATTTTGAAATAAAGAAAAGGGTTGATTTGAAAAGGTGGAGGTGTGACATAAGATCCGAAACATGGTTGTAGGTTGAGGCAGAGGAACCACCCAGAGGAACCAATCGGAAATGCACGAGAAGAGTGGATTATTACACTCCTTTTAACAACCAAACGAAACCGTGACGATTTGTGGCAGTGGCATCTAATGTATTGTGAATTTTGTGGCATCTCAATGAATGACGAAAGGGAAAGTACATAAGGCATCCATGCCAAAAGTGCCACGCTTTTTCGTTGGTAAGGGAGAAAACTCATAATCATAAACACATCAAAACAAATCCATTCCTGCATCCTATGCTACACCTTTTCCCCTCTTTATTCTCTCAATAAATTCATCAATCTTATTACCACAATCCACTTACAATAATTCATTTAAGTTTCTTCATGTTTTTTCTTAAGAAATGAACGTTAAATCAACCACAATATTATAAAATCAGTTTATTTGTAATATCAAGTTTATAAAATTTTCACCACTCTTAACCGGACACAAGTTTACCTAATTCATTGTCGGTAAAACTTGATAACACTAATAAATCTTTCAAAAGAGGATCAATGAGAAATACAATATCAATGAAACATGAATTCAATCCACTCATAAGATATTGACATCACTCTCAATTCAAAACTTTAAAATAATGAGTTTATAAATTTTTATTCTTATAAAGTGCTCGACTTGTTCATTTTTACCTAATATTCAACCTAGGACTTAAATTCGTTTACTCCCAACAAGAATAATCTATATATTATTTAAAAAATAAACTTTAAATCTAATATAATATTATAAAATTGATTTGTTTAATAAAATTTATACACATTTATATATTATAAATTTATCTTATTTTTATCCATTTTATTTCATTTAGAAAAAATTCTACCAATTTTTGTTTTTTAAAAGAGTACTTATATTCTTAAACTCCAACAACGTTAACCACTGCTATTACATAGTACACACACTAACATTAATCTTTACAACAGAAGAGATGCGGAGTTACTTGGTATGAACAAAAGTAAAGTTAATCCTGAGTGTACTAACTATAATTTTACGCGAAGGAACTTAAATACAGAAGAAGATCCAAGGAAGGGGACCAGAAGCTTCACCTTTATTATATATGTATTCATCTGATTCAAACAGGATTTTTAGACATAAAAGACATTGAGAGTGGAGTGGGAAAGTGAAGGGAAAAAAAATGAGAGATGAGAAATGAGAGAAAGGAAGAATGGCACGTGTGTGGAGGGAAAGGGAAAGAGGATGAAAAAGCAGAAAGGAGAGTGCAGGGAATAGAAGAAAAGAGAAGGGAGAAAAGGGTAAAAAGAAAAAGATGGCGTGCTTTCTGGGCATAGACATAAACATAAACATAAAGCCTCATAAAGTACTTCTGAGCCACCCTGTCACCATAGTCCCCTACTCCCTACATAACAACACTATATCACATTACCCTCAAACCCAAACCAACCAAACACAACACAACCTTCTTCTCTCTCTAACTTTCCCTCCTTCCCAAGCACCTCACTTACACTCTGCAAAACGCTCTCTTCTTTCACGTTCCAACACAAAAAAAAAAAAAAAACAACCCCTTCTCTTCTTCTTCTTCTCTTGAGATTCGCGCCCCAACCAAGATCTTCACAGAATCGCTTTCATTTAAACCAAAGGCGGCGACCATTTATTTCTTCCATTACAACCCCCCATCTCTGACGCCATTTTTCTCCGTGCACACTCTTCTCACCATAATTAACAAAAATTCAATAAACAATTACCGCATTCAATTCATTCCATTCCCTAACACGCTTCCACAACCTTCTTCTCTTCCATTCTTCCACTTCAACTTCTTCTCCCTTCTTCACTCACTCTAGTTAACTTCCCCTTCCTCAACAACCTTCACTCACCATCGCGTAGTAGTACCACTCTTCACACGCAAGCGGGCTTCTTGGTGGGTTTGTTGGCATGGCAGGAAACGAACCAAACGGTGGTCTGCCTTGTCGTTTTGTCTCAAACTGAAAAAAAAGTTGTGTTTTTTTTGTTTTATAATATACTATACAGTGTTTTCTTGCGGTGGGTTTGAAGGAGAGTAGTTAGAAAGGTGAAAAAATGAAGTTCATGAAGTTGGGTTCGAAGCCTGATGCTCTTCAAGCTGACGGAAAATCTATCAGGTTGGTTCTTCTTCTTTTTGGCTTCTTTCCTGGTATATGATCTTCTCGATTTTAAGGTTTTATGTTTCGTTGTGTTTTTTATGTTCTTCTGTTCTTTGTTATGTTTTTTTTTTTTTTGTGGTTTTTTTTTTTTTTTTTTTTTGTTTTTTTTTTTTTTTTTTTTTTTTTTTTTTTTTTTTTTTTTTTTTTTTTTTTTTTTTTTTTTTTTTTTTACTTTTTTGCGTCAGGAATGAAGTTAATGTGTGTTACTGTTTTCTGGCACTGAATATGAACCAAGATGATTTTGTTGGTCATTGAAGCGTTCGAGTGTACTTGTAGTTAGAGTTTCATTGCCGAATGGCTCTCCTTTAAAGAAAGCCATTATTTTTTTGTCTGCATAACCGCCCTGAAGTAATGTTAGCACGCTGTATTGGTGGCATGATAAAGAAGAGCGAGTAAAAGTTATTGAATCGGAGGTGGTCCTGAATTCGAGTTGTGAAATTTTTTTATTAGTTTGTGGTCCAAATATTGGTAAAGTGTTTTATGGAGTTCCCAGCATGTTCAATCATAGTATAATGCATAAACTATTTAATTAATATATTTATTATTATGCATGTGGTTTCAGTGTTGTGCTTATACTTTTCTTAACACCTGGTGTATGGAAGATAAGGTTTGAGAACTTCACTTGTGGATGGATTCTGTGTGGATTTTCAGCCTGTTTGTGAACCGTATGCGACAACAAAGTGTCATCTGTCATGCATGTGGTATATGTATGTATGTATTTAACTGAAAAGTGAGAAACACGTTTCGACAGTTGATATTAATTTTGATGTGTCTCCAGGTAGTTATTTTGCTGTGGACTTTAATGTGGTTGATTTTTCTGCTGTGTGAATGGAATTGTCCTTGTATGTTCGACAAATGAAATTGAATGCTTCCCAATCCCTCAAGATCAGAGATTTCAGATATTTAAAATTCTGGCATCATAATGAATGTATAAGATATTCTGTAGGGGATGTGATACACCTTTCTGGGTTTTGGACCGATTTGATTGCTTTCAAGATGTAAAACACAACTACTTTTTTGTCACATTGTGCTGAACATCATTCCTCTTTGTTTAGTACTCGTGGCTGCAAGTTTTTGACTGAACTGATTTTCTTCTGCCATAATTTGTGATGATGTGATATATGATCTTGCATGCCCCATTGAACTTTAGTGATGCCCTCCTAGTCATGTTTTTCACCACCTGAGCTAAAGCAATTCATTTCCATTTTTTGCAGGTATATCTCATCTGAATTGGCTACCGATATTATCATAACTGTTGGTGAAGTGAAGTTTCACCTGCACAAGGTATGCATTTTTCTCAGTATATTTGTTTTATAGCCCTCTTAAATAAGAAAACCTTTTTGTAAAAAGAAAAAAGAAAACCTGATTCAATCATTTTATTAAGAGTGACCACCCCTGTTATTAGTGATAATAGCACTGACACCCTGTATGGTTTGGAAAATTACACAAACCTCCCTTGTGTTATTTTCAAGGGAGTTTGTGTATGGTCCCTACATATGAATGGGTAGGTATGTGTAACTCTTTAATAAGAAAGAATGTCGAGAGAACTGTACATTCAGTAAGGAAGTAAGTGATTTTTCAAATTTCAAACAAGTTTGCACATTAGTTAATGCACAATTTTTCATTTGCTTTTATAACTTCAGGTTTTTATCCACTACTTTTAGCTTCTTCTCCCTTTGTTTACTAATGATGGCTTCTCTTGAATTTTAGTTCCCTCTACTGTCCAAGAGTAATCGGTTACAAAAGTTGCTGACAATGGCTAATGAAGAGTGTTCTGATGAAATTCAATTGGATGATTTTCCTGGTGGTTCCAAGGCCTTTGAAATATGTGCAAAGTTCTGCTATGGAATGACTGTTACTCTCAATGCTTACAATGTTGTGGCTGCTCGTTGTGCAGCTGAGTACCTTGAAATGACTGAGGCTATTGAGAAAGGGAACTTAGTTTTTAAAATTGAGGTGTTTCTTACCTCCAGTATATTTCGGAGCTGGAAGGATTCTATAATTGTTCTCCAAACTACTAAATCTCTTCTTCCATGGTCTGAAGACCTAAAGATAGTTGGCAGATGCATAGATTCCATAGCCTCTAAAACTTCTGTGGACCCAGCAAACATCACTTGGTCTTATACTTACAACCGGAAATTATCAGAACTTGATAAAATTGTTGAGGACAAGACAGCACCACATGAGAAAATTGAGCCTGTTCCCAGGGATTGGTGGGTTGAAGATATATGTGAGCTTGACATTGATCTATATAAACGGGTTATGATTACAATCAAATCCAAGGGAAGAATGGATGGAGTTGTGATTGGTGAGGCACTAAAAGTCTATGCTGTGAGATGGTTGCCTGATTCTGTTGATGCATTGGTTTCCGATGCTCATGCCCGGAGGAACAAATCTCTCGTAGAAACAATTGTCTGTCTATTGCCATGTGATAATGGCATGGGTTGTTCATGTAGTTTCTTGCTGAAGCTATTGAAAGTGGCCATATTAGTAGAAGCTGATGAGTCTTCAAGGGGACACTTGATGAAAAACATTGGCCTAAAATTGCATGAAGCTTCTGTCAAAGATTTACTGATTCCAGCAAGGCTTCCCCAGATCACCAAATTTGATCTTGACCTGGTGCAAGATCTTTTGAACCTATACATGACTAACGTAAGGGGAAGCCGTGATACTGAGATCGAGGAGAAGAAAGATAAGGTGAACGAGTCTATGTTAGGACAGAGATCTTTATTGAATGTTGGCAAGTTGGTAGATGGCTATCTTGGAGAAGTTGCACATGATCCAAATCTCAGTCCTACTAATTTTGTTGATTTGTCTCGGTCAATTCCAGATTTTGCTAGACCAAATCATGATGGTCTATACAGATCTATAGACATCTACTTGAAGGTAAGATTTTGCATCCTTTCTATCCTTAGAGATGAATTGTATGATTAAGTTATGCTAAACCAATGCTTAGCTAGTTACATATCTAAACTACTAGCTGCTTTCTACTGTTACTCTAATTGCTGACGCTTAACAAAGTGTATCTTGAAATTGGTAAGCTTTAGCTGAGCTAAGCTAATTAATGACATTGAAATATTGAGTTGAGTTTTTCATCTCCAGGAGCACCCAGGTTTGACAAAAGCTGAGAGGAAGAAGATATGTGGTCTAATGGATGTGAAGAAGTTGTCAGTGGATGCATCAATGCATGCTGCACAGAATGAGCGGCTTCCCCTTAGAGTGGTTGTGCAGGTTCTCTATTTCGAGCAGATCAGAGGCGCCACCGCCTCCAACGGCCGGACACGTGGCAACAGTCCATCGAGCACTCTCGTGAATGGTGATGAGGAGTGTGTGAAAACTGGGGGAGAGAGCTGCCATTCCCTGAACACCCAGATGTGTGAGTTGAAGATGAGAGAGGAGGAGTTTCAGAAGAATGGGAAGCTGAACAAGAAGAGTAGCAAAAACAGCAGAAGTGGCATGCAGTTGCTGCCATCAAGATCAAGGAGAATCTTTGATAAGTTATGGATTGTTGGAAAAGGGCAAGGAGAGAATAGGAGTTCAGAGACTTCAGGGAGTTCTAATAGTCCAACTTCTGTAGTCCCTGGAGACACCAAATCATCTGGTTCATCGTTGAGACACAGGAGGCATTCTATCTCTTAGGGAAAGAGAGTGAAATTGCTGTGAAGTGTAAAGTGTTAGGATGTTAAATTCTCTTGTTTTATTCATATGCATGCACAGAATCAGGAAAAAGGTCTCTCTAAGTTGCAAAAAAAAATGTAATGACGTTATAGTTGTGTCTTAAGTCCCTGTATCATTATTCTGGCTAGTGTATTGTCTTAAATTCTTCGAAATCTGTCACTAGTTTAGTGGGGCCTTTTTGTTTGTATGAAATCATATCCTTATTTACACTGTCTTAAAAATGTTTTGAGAAACTTCTCCACACACTTCTAGCAGCATAATTAAATGTTTTTCTTCACAATTCTGAAGACTAAACAAAAGAATATAGAAAAGTTAGAATTTTCTGTGAATTCGTAAGCAAAATGTACTTTTGGTTAACGGAGAAAGTTTCTTTTCAAGCTTTTTTTCTCAATTGGACGAGTGTTAGAAAATAGATTGCAATTTTAGTATCAAGTTTTTAGTAATTATCTAACTATGAAGTTCTGACACGCCACGGTGTTGCGTTTTCCCTCTTCTGACGTGCTATGGACATGAACATGTAGCGAGTGCGTGCACGTGTTGGACGCATTTCGGAGCTAACTGAAAACGCTTGTCGTAATAAAATTCCCTCGATAACCACGTCATCGTCGCGGTGGCGTCTCCTGATTGCGCAATGGCGCTGGGGGTGGGGATCGTGGTGATTTCTTATCTGTGTATTGGAAGATAGAAAGAGGAAAAATGTTGAGGAAGATCATATTGGCGGCGGTGAACAAGCCTCCGGTGTCGCCGGCGACGGCTCTGGCTGGACGGAGGGGGAGCGGCGGCGGCTCCTGGTGCTGGTGTTGCTGTGTCACGAGGAGTTGGAACCTCGTGACTTTTGTTTCGGAAAAGAACCGGTTTGTACATTCTATTGATACACCCCCTTTTACTTTCCTGGTACTTTTGCTTTTTCTTGTTTTTATTTGTTTTTCGTTGGACCATTTTATTTTATACACCACGCACTGTTCTATGCTGTTGTTTTTCATTTTGTTTTTGGTTTTACTGTTCGTACACCTGCACTTTATTAACTCGCACCACTACACTTTTCAATTTGGGTTTATTCTAGTTGAATTTCTTTTCTCAGCCTCTCACATTTTAATATATATATATATATATATATATACATATATATATATATATATATATATATATATATTTTGTCTTTTTTTTTTTGTGTCGTGTTCATGCTTGATAGATATTTAATTAATTTCATTTGTAAGTGCTTCTAGTTTAGATAATTTTCAATTTGTTCAAGTGTCTTACTTTTTAAATTATGCTTATATTTTGGGTTAAATTTGGTTTTATCTCTTAAAGTAAAAATTAAAATGAGCATGTATTCGAAATTTTAGATTAATTTAATTTTTTTATTTTTTAATGAATCTTTAATTTAAATTTTGTTAAATTTAAAATTCATGCAATTCTAAATTTAAATTTTGTTAAGTTTAAAATTTATGTTTTTTAAATTAGAAAATTAAATTGGATCAAAGTTTTAAAAAGTAAAAAACAAATTTTACTTTTAATTTTTACGAAAAAGTGAAAAAAAAAATTTAATCTTGTAATTTTAATTAAATAATTATTTAAATAGTAAACTTAAATTAAAGAAAATAAAACTGTATACGCAAAAAGACAATCCTTTTATTAATGTTATAGGTAATATAACTTAAAAAAATTATAAATATTAATAATTTTAAGAATAATAGTTAATGAGTTATATCGATTTGTTTGTAAGATTGATGTATTACATATTTTATTCAATAATAAAAATATTTTAATTGAATAAAAATGAAAACATTTTAACTAATAAATTTACTGAAATTAACATAGAAATACTATTTTTTAAAAATAATAGCATAAATATCATATTATTTATTGTATGTAGCTTTTATCAGTAATTCAGCATTTTTTTAGAGAAATTAAATATTCACCTTTTTAAGTTTGAAACTTATTTATACAAAAATATTAAGAATATAGGCTTCATTAAAATGGTGATCTATGTTGAAGGTTTTTTAGTAGATATATTAATATTTTTTTGTTAAAATTCTTATTTGGTTATGATTTTGATTTCAATTATTCAATTCGGTATTTTTACTTTTTACTTTTTTTTTCAATGAAGTTTTAATATTGTTAAAAAATGTTATTAGGTAATTATTTTTGGTGTAAATGTTGTTTTTTACATGTCACCTGTGAGTTTATAATATTTTCAATTTCATTTTATTTATTTTTTAATTCTTTTCATTTAAGATTTTTTTCCTAAAAAACAAATCTAAATATGAAATTCTTTTAAATTATTTGTTTATTAGTAAAAATAGTTTGAAACTCATTAATAACTTTTTTGTCTTTTAGTTAATTTAAAGATAATAGATCAAGAGAATTGATTATGGAACCCTATCAATTAAGATTTTTTTAAGAACGATACTAAGGAAATGAATTGACTCACCTATTTCGATTGAAGAGAACAAATCATTCGACAGGAACACTCAAAAGTTCTAGAGTATTGGTTTAATAAGACGTTGAGTATTGAGATATATTGCAAGCATTATTCGAAATGCTTGGGCATAAAGCATTTGTAGGTGATTTTTTAAGTTCGTCGTCAAATTTTAGGTCTCAACCTTGGACAAACTATGGAAACTCCAAGTTGGAGTATGGTAGAGACAGAGAGAATTTTTGGTGGAATAGTTAAATGCATAGATGAAAATAACACCAATGGCCAAAACACTCTACTGGGTCAATACTGACACTAAGAGACGAAAGTTAGGGAACAAATGAGATTAGATATCCTAGTAGTCTTAGTTGTAAACAATAGATACTAAGTGCTATGTGCATCGACCCATGCAATGCTATAGATAACGTGTTAAGCATCCCACCTTGGGAGTACATTCGCAAGAATGAAAGTCAAAGGAATTAGCAGTTGTCCGCATAAGCATTGGAGCATGTGGTTTAATTGATGCAAAGTGAAGAACCTTACCTGGGCTTGACATGTCGCGAATCCTCTTCAAAGAGAGGGGTGTTTACGACAACGGAAACACAAGTGGTGCACGACTGTCGTCAGCTTGTGCCGTAAGGTGTTAGGTTAAGTCCAACAACTATAAATGTCAAAATGGGTTCCAACCCGTGAGCCAATCTGACTCACCATACATTGGAGTCGGGCTGGGTTGAGAAAATTTTGTTTTTTCAAAAGCAGGTTGAACTAAACCCAACTCACTTAACTCATAGGTTAAATGGGTTCGAGTCGGTTGAAGGTGGGTTTACTCGTAACCTACCAACAACAACACAATATGTTTTTTTACAATTTTTATTTTTTTATTATAATTATTTACTACTTCTAAAAATATATGTTCACAATTTGATATTTTTAAATACTAGTATGTTGATCAATAATATTTGAATAGTTAAAATATTTAATTTATATCTGAATAATATTTATGTAATGTACGTTGATACTTTAATCTTTAACTTTTGCCTTTATAATAATATCTTGAGAATTAGGTGAACACTTTGATTCCATTGTTATAAGAAATAAATGAAGTAAATCCACTCTCACTGTAATGCAACAAATATAAAAATTAAATTGCAAAAGAACAAATTTATCAGTGAGCCAACTCACTAACCCGTGGTGGATTGGTCTAGGTTGCAAAATTTATGACTTAAAAAAAGGTGAGTCAAACGGTTGTGCTGGTCTATTTTTAGCTCAACCCGTGGTGAGCCAACCCTACCTGCAACGAGTACAACCCTCGTGTTTAGTTGACAAGATTGAGTTTGGAATCTTTACCAAACTACTGGTCATAAGCCAAAGATGTCAGGTCATTGTTGTGTCATGTGACAGTGTCAACGTTACATGTGAGTGATAATGTCTTGTATTCAATTTAGTCTTTATATTTAAAAGATTGAATTAATAAAGTCTTAATATTTTTCTAAAATGAAACAATCTTGTTCCTCTTCAAAATGGTACCAAATTAGTTTCCATCTTGGAGAGGGACAACATATTTTCATTAAAAACATCTGGAACTTAATTGAGTCAAAATTTCATATATAAGGACGAAATTGAATATAAAACACTGTCATGTGGTGTTGACACTAGATCATGACACTGTCACATGATACCAAGACTGTCATATGGCACGACAATGACTTGATACAACAAAAAACTTGAAAATACTAGGAATTGTCATGTGACGTCAAAATTGTTAGGATTTTTAGGGCTTTTGAAAATATGAGAGATTTGAAATATATGAGAGATATATGTGATATGTTATACGGAGGAACATGTTTTTGTATTTTATGGATATACCCTATATATAGAGCAAAATATAACAAATATCAAGTATAAAATATTTAGAATATCTCACTCCTAATTTAAAATAATAACTAATTTCCTAAAACTGAAACATATATTTGAAACTGAAATATTTCCTAAAAACTAATTTAAATAAAAAGGATATTAAGTAATATTCTCAACATTCCTCCTTGCTTAATATTTGTTTATTTTATATCTTCAGATTTGATTCTCCATCTTTTGATGCTTGATTTTCTCCTCTTTTTGTGCTTGCAATATTTGTTTTTCTCCTTCTTCCAGGGCATCACATCTTTCTTCAATTTGGCATCATCCTTCATATTTCTTCTTATATCAAGATCATCTTCTTTTTCTTTGTTCGGTGTGGATTTCATTGGAGTGCCATTGGACCTTTTATGAATATTAGAATGTGAACCTCCATCTACTTTCTTCACTTGGACATCTACTTTCTTCCAAAGATATTTATCTTCTAATTTTGATCCTTCTTTCATGCTCACTTTCTTTGTATCAAATTCCTCCTTCATAAAATCCAG
>Ga0214542_1000197_pt1 | contig 95095 bp, 35 predicted proteins | sample CNSS1metaG_FD_160096 | JGI IMG/M metagenome (GOLD analysis project Ga0214542, IMG submission 160096) | Root nodule microbial communities from cowpea collected in UCLA plant growth center, Los Angeles, California, USA - CNSS1 | ecosystem: Host-associated > Plants > Roots > Nodule | place: USA... | reverse complement strand
AAGTTTCGGGAAAAAAAAAAAAAAAAAAAACAGAAGGGGATGAGATGGAATCAATATGGCCGTGCAGGTATAGCTGAGTCACCCTCAACTTGAGGTGCTAACCCGATGAGTGGCCTTAGCACTTCAGGTGTGCCTTTCACTATAGTCGTCTTGCAATTGATGGCTGGGAAAAGTATGTGCATCAGTTCCGGTTAAATTATTGATTTGGAAGATGAATTAGGTTAAATCAGAGTGATTAGGATATTCTAACCTAACCTTTGGTGTTTCTTTTATTGTTCTTAGAATCCCTTCGTTGCAGGTTATGCCTCTGTTATTCAGAATCATGAATGGTTAAGGATGAACCACCATTTCATAGCCTGGGTTTTTTCTAATCTGTCCATTTAAGATTTTTGGTCCATTGAATCTGTTTCTCAATTTCATAGGCTACTTTTGAAGTTTAGAGCATAGATTTGAACAATTGAGCTTTTGAATATCTGAGATGTTTCTGTAATGGGAAGTGACTTTACTTTCTTGAGTCTTGTCTACATTCTTTTAACGAATAAGGCTTTAAAATTCTTTTAAGCGAGTGTGTTTGTGATATATTATTATTATTATTATTTGTCTTGCCTCCAATTTGTAATTGTTTTGGGTTTGGAACATCTGCAGATGCATTTTGGTGGATGAGAATGACCGCGTGGTTGGTCACGATTCCAAGTACAATTGTAAGTGGACTTTTGATGCTCTTAGTTTTCAATTGCAACGGTTCACCTCGCTTTGTGTAAAAAAAATTGTTTTGTATGTTCTTTTACTTCAATAACTTATAATTTGTGTTTTCTGAAAAATGTGCTTTTTTTTTTCTGATTTGGGTGTTTGTAAATTCTGGGATGTACTATCATTAAATTTTCTAGACATATTCTCTGATATGAAGATTTGAGATAAAAAATATTAATATTGCGGTTCATCTAGAAATATTGTGTTGTCCATGTTTGGAAACGTCTTCCTGTGATTAAAAGGAGTAAAATCTAAATCTTAAATATACTATCTAGTTTGGTTTGTAATGATTATGTTTTATCAGTTATTGTTTTGGATTGAATTAACAGCTATGCAGTAATTTTGTTTTCAGTTCTCTGGCATGCACACACATACAGAAGCATGTCAAGCGAGATCATGCTCTAGTGAGGAGGCTTATCCGGACCATATTATACACACATGGTTAGGATGGGCTTCTCTCATGATATGCACCCTACGTATAATGAATGGTTGTTAATGAGAAACTTGGTAAAATTAGTAATTTATAATGTAGTAGAGAACCAAGCTATTACATTAATGCGAACAAACTACTGAATACCAATGTGGTAAGCGTTAAAGAGCTGCAAAATTGAATTTTTTTTGCACTATAGATTGATAGTAGATTTTGATCAACGTCATCAGTAGACAACTGAAATGGAATATAAATTTTCACTGCTTCTACGGATTTTGTCTTCCTAAAGAAATAGTCCTCGAGAATTTTTGAACATCTTTTTTAGATATCTAGTTTTCTTTTTCTGTTTTTCGGCTTCTCCTCTCTGCCTAAAGATCTGGTTAATTTATTCTTTTGAGCTTCATTGATTTTTATTAGGTCACTTGATGGAGAAGATTGAGGCTGAAAATTTGCTGCATAGAGCTTTTAGTGTATTTCTGTTCAACTCAAAGTATGAGTTGCTGCTCCAGGTATGTTTATTATTGATGTTTTTCTTGCCTCATAAGCTTGCAATTACATCTTGTTTAAACTAAACCTATTGATTTCAAAAGCATCAAGCAGAATTTGAACCTCATTTTGTTATATCATATCTCTGTTTCTGTGGATAAAATTTGTTTTTATGTACTGGTTATCAATTGTATCTATATTTCTCATTGTTGTTTCAGTGTTTTGTGCATACTGATTAGAAAGCTTTACATCTGCATGCAAATCACGAGGTGGGCCATAGACCTAGTGGTCCTCAATATTTGAAGGGGAAATGACCTTTTGCTGTTAACTACTTGAATGTCACTCTTTGCAATTAATTTTAAGCATAAGGAAAATCAATAAAATACCAAGTCTTCAAGGTCATTCATTCACTGAAGTGACAAACAAGGTCACTAGTAACATTCATTTTTTTTACCGGTTATAATTGTTCTTATTTGTAATTTGATAACACCTTCATCATGACTTGTACATTGAACTATTTATTGTGAGCAACATTGTAACATTTAATTGCCTCTTGTTTAAATTACTATTGTTGTTACAAAATCTATGTTCACTTAATGCTTGTATCTCTCGGATGACTATTTGGTGAAAAGTTCTCTATGTTGTATGTGTTTTAAAGTCTTAGATTCATGATTTAATTGGGTGTGTTGACTGAGATTCTCTGCTCTTCATGATGAAGCAACGATCTGCAACCAAGGTAACATTCCCTCTTGTGTGGACAAACACCTGTTGCAGCCATCCACTGTACCGTGAATCTGAGCTGATTGAAGAGAATGCCCTTGGTATACACTATGTACCTTTTATATTCATTCAAACGACTAGACAAATCTACTCTGTCATTGCTCCTTTTTATTTACGTTTTTCCATCTTGTGTTACCAGGAGTAAGAAATGCAGCTCAGAGGAAGCTTTTGGATGAGCTCGGTATTCCTGCTGAAGATGTACCAGTTGACCAGTTCACCTCACTGGGTCGCATACTTTACAAGGCACCTTCTGATGGCAAATGGGGAGAGCATGAACGTAAGCCAATTTAATTGTTATCAACTTTTTCAGCAAGCCGATTAAGTTGTATAACTAACCAGGGTTAATTAACAATAATTTAGGCAATGCAATCATAAATCTAAATATGCATCATTAATAGCTCTCTCAGTGCTATTTGGGGCGTACGTTTTATTCCAGCTGAATAGGTCCTAATCTGCTGATATTTGTGCGTTTATGTATGTGCAAGGAATGTTAATTATTGACAACTTTTCTTTATCCTCTCCTTGATTTCAGTGGACTATCTGCTTTTTATTGTCCGGGATGTTAACGTGACTCCCAATCCTGATGAAGTGGCTGATATCAAGTATGTGAACCGCGACCAGTTGAAGGAGCTGTTGAGGAAAGCTGATGCAGGAGAAGAAGGTCTGAAACTGTCCCCATGGTTCAGACTAGTTGTGGACAATTTCTTATTCAAATGGTGGGACCATCTCGAGCAAGGAACTCTCGGTGAGATCATTGACATGAAGACCATTCACAAATTGACATAAAATCAGAGAGCAGCTTGCTGCATCATGTAATGAAGGGTACCTGTATTCCCACCCAATAAGAGTCAAAATGAAAACCTATTTTCTAAAGAATTTCGGAGCAGTACCTCAGTATTTTCAGTGATAGCCAGAACATTAAACTAGAAGAATTTGTTGTTGCATATTTCGTATTTTGGGATTTGAATAATTAAGATGGTTAGTGATTTGAATCAAACTTTATCGTGGTGTCGGTGTTTGTTAGTGGATTTTTTTGTTTACATTTTAAACATTGCAATGATTAACGATCGTATCTCTCCAAAACTGAGGATCGGAAAATCCCATGATCACGTGTGGTGCTACAGAAACACAGGATCCAGATTGCGATTCTCCATTCACAGCGAAGCATGAGTTGCACTGCACTTCCACTAGTGGCCTTTGTGATACACATAATATACAGTAAAAATTGATCACCTACTGTGTTGGACCAACTCTCAACTTCTCCATAGATAAACTTTCTCATAAGGTTTATCTATAAATTAAAGAAAATATATAAAATAATTTCTACATATTAACTTAAATGAGCTTTAAAATTATTGTGACTAATAGTCAACATAGGAGAGTTTTTTAATAAGTATGATAAAGATTTTTTTTTTCAAAATCCATTGGAGACGGAATGTAAGAAATACATATAGTATTAGTTTTAATGAAAAAATGTGAATGAGATTTGTCTTCAATAATGGCCAATTGATGACGTAATCCACGCTTTCTCATCTGTGATACTTGGTTGTGACTCGTGACGAGGACAATTAGTCAAAAATATCAATAGCTTACCAATTTTTTGAATTGAATGAAGTGGTTACGTTTGATATTGAATTAACCAATTCTTTATACAAGAGTTATAATTACGCACTATTTTTTTAACATCTTTTTTATCCTTTTCCCGTTTTATTTTCTTATACCTCTTTATTCAGCCATTTATTTAAATGTAACATTGTTTCACAAATAATTGTTTCATTACGACTTTATTAATTAAAAATAAACAAGTTGACTTCTATATTACAAGCGTGAACTTTTGTATTTTCATTGTAATATTTTCTGTACATAGTCAAATTCATTATAAAAGTTGACAAATCATTTGTGGTAATTTATAATGTTTCGATATTTTTCTTACATTATAATGTTATGTGTGATAAATAAGAATATTTGGCGGAACTTTAATTGTATTTTATAGGTTTTCCGATTAATTTATAATATAAAAGGTAGAAAACTTTTTTCATTCATAAATAGAACGGATAAAGAAAAGGAAAAGTCAATGAAGAGATAGTAATAATTATATTATATATAAGTTAGTAGAATTAAAATTGAAATATTTATATTTATTTACTAATATGGTTAAGACTTAAGACCCGTTCACAAGTCAGAAGCATTTGAGTTGATAATATTGTGATTTTCATTTTCACTCACTATCAACTATCAAATATATTTGCAGTGAGTGGGAAGACAAGAATATCTCGCTCGTACCTCAACGCTTTAACTCCTTCCGCGTTTTCATTCATTCTCGCCTCTTTCCAACTTCAGATCTATTTCTCCATCGGTACGTCTCTTCATTTTCCGATTCATTCTTACTCGCAAATCGCTCTTGATTTTCGAATCCTTTTCTCGCTCTCTCTCGCTCTCTTTTTATAATACCTATTCAAATCGTTACTTGATCCGTGTTTGATTCTGTTTTTGGAAGTTTTGAATTGGATGCTTAGGTCTAAGTGTTGATTCACTCTCTGTTTTTATTCTCCCTACGGTCTTCAGCTCTAAACCGCATTGATCCCGCTGTGTTTGTTTGGTTTCGGATTATCTCTAATTAACTTTTTTTTTTTAGTTTATTAACTCTTTGATTTTCTCTCTAGGTTTGATTGCTATGTTAAGGTCTTGTGTGGCTGTTGATTATTATATTTATGAATTTTCCAATTTAGTTTCGATTGTAGAAAGATACCAATCACGGAGAATGAGTTTTGTGATGAACTCCACAGACATATTAGTTACTTGATTACACAGATTGTTGATGGCTTTATGTGTAAATGCAAGCTTGGCTGGTAGACATGCATGTACCTATGCATTAAGAACAAATTGGTTTGGTACCCAGTGTCTTTGTTCTCGGAAACTAGTTTGCTTTGGATATTAGTTAAGGAATCAAATAGGAAATATGTATTAGCAAATTATGAAATAATATTGTTAAGATATCTTCATTTTGATCAGTAGTAAAAACCATAGGACACTCACCAGCAGGACTCCCTGTTCTGCTACTTTAATTGAGCAAATCTTCTTGGGTCATGTTTGGATTAATTTCTCACTCAAAACTGATAGGAGAAGAACACGAAGGTAAAACGAATTAAACTTCTCTCGTAAGTGAAAGTTAGCATAAATATAAGTTAATTCGTAAAATTTTTCTCAAGTAGTTTCTCTAAAAACTGATTTGAAATAGTGCATAATATAATTGTTGCTTGGGTGAGAAACTTAATTCATTTAACCTTTTTCATTATAACGAGTTTATATTAAGAAGTTTAGGCAAGTAGAGCTCTGATGAGTGTCTTGTGAGCACTCATTAAAAATTTTAGTAAAAAACATTAAAATATTCTGATACATGCTTTTAATTACTTAAAAATAGTTATTACATGTTTTTCTGTCTTTTTATATTATAAACATTGTTTTTCAATAAAAAGCAGTTGCCATGGTTAATTTAAAATAAGTTAATCGAGTAGGGGTAGAGCCGGATCTATGACACCCGTTTGTCATAATATTCAATTTCATTCGGTGAACCAGGATTGATTTCCGTTTGTTATACACTAATCTAACACATATGATATATTTTCTTTTTCCAGGTTTTTCAAGTAAATGGCCTTGGTTACTACCGCTGAAGTGTGTGATGCGAACCCACAGTTAGTTTTGAGTGGGGAGCTTCGTGCCCTTCAGCCAATTTTTCAGATTTATGGTCGTCGACAGGTATTCTCTGGACCTATAGTTACCTTGAAGGTGTTTGAAGACAATGTTTTAGTTCGTGAGTTTCTTGAAGAGAAAGGCAACGGAAGAGTTCTAGTTGTTGATGGAGGGGGGAGTTTACGCTGTGCCATATTGGGTGGCAACCCTGTCGTACAAGCTCAAAACAATGGATGGGCCGGTATTATTGTCAATGGATGTATAAGAGATGTGGATGAGATCAATGGTTGTGATATTGGGGTGAGAGCCCTAGCTTCCCATCCCATGAAAGCCAATAAGAAAGGCATGGGGGAAAAGCATGTTCCCATAAATATTGCTGGGACAAGGATCTGTGATGGGGAATGGCTCTATGCAGATACTGATGGAATTCTGATCTCTCGAACCGAGCTGTCTGTTTGATTTCAATTCATGTAAGGACTACATTTATGTGACAGCACGACCTAGTGTAGTGCTTTTGGTATCTGTGCTCATGACCCAGCTCCTGTCTTCTACAAAATTATAACCGATAAAATCCCCTTGATAATGAAAGTTGGTTGGAGTGTTTGTCCATTTCATACCAACATTATCTCTGTTTTTAATTGCTGTCACGAAAGCTTGTTTTCCCCTCATAAATTAAGTTAATGGTTGTCTGTTACCGAGTTTGGAGAGATTTAAGTACAAAAGTATATACATATCCATATTTTGACCAATGATCTTATTGTACTCCGCTGTAAAATAATGTTCCGCTCTGGAGACCCGACCAAGCATGAAAGATTGGTATCTTTTGCTATGAATTTGGTAGGATATGTCTGTCCTTGTCTCTTGTTTCCAATAGCAGATGCAGCATGTGGATATAGAACTGATATAGACATTAACAAGCATGTTCCTCCTGCCCCCCTGAATTTTCATCTTATTCCTGATTATACTAAAACTCTTTTGCATCGGTTTGTTTGCTTACATACAAAGTTTTGTCCTTTATTAAGTAAAACATAAGGATTAAGCTACGGATTTCTCTTGTTGAATGGTGGATTTGGTGTTGAGTATGAGGCATCGTGATACTGCTTGGGCATGGACATGGTCAATTATGACCCTTTTCTGTAAGTTTGCATCATTGCGTGATCTATGCAAATTAAATATTTGAATTTGACAGGGCATCACGGCCTGTGGGGATTAAAATGAGTCGCTTGAGCCAATTTTTTATTCACTGCTCTGTCCTTTTACAGAGTCCCCATCCATTGTGGTTTCTACAGCTGTAAAACTCCTTACCAATTCATGTGCCTAATTCTTAGCGCGCGCGCACACACACTGTGTGTGGGTCCAGAGTTCGTTGATCAATTGATAAATCCAGTAAGTGGTTTCCCGATCTTATTAGAAAAGAAGGTAAAAGACGCTAATTGTCGACTCAGTTTCAGACTGAAGCGAGTCTCGACAAGTGCCCTTTAAAAAGTTCTCCCGAACAAAATGAACCTGCGTTTGTATCAGATGAAAGGTCTTTTTGTTTTCATGATACACTAAAAGAAAAAAAAATTCGTGTTGACGGACCAAATTAACTGCGTCTGTCCATAACCTACCTTCAACTCTTATTTTCTGCAGCCTTCTTTTCTAGTTCATATTTTACTCCACATTCTCCGGTTTCACCATCACGCGCAACTGGCTCACCTCGCCCAAGTGTTTGATCAAATGCCTCACAATAATCAATTTTCTTGGATGGTTGTAGTTTCCTCAAAAAAATGGGTTCTTTTTGTGCCGGGGTGTCATTGTTTCAAAGCTGTTTGAACCGTGGAATTGCACCAGACAGGCTGTCAATGGATGCAGAGATAAAATGAAATAGAAACTGAAGCCGGTTGTGGGATATTGAAGGAATTGAACTTGAGTTGGAAAGATTAGTGCGAAGTGATACTATATGAGAATGCATGCAGATGTGGGAGAATGGTTTTGTTAACAAGGAATTTGGTGTTTTGGGTTGGGCATGCGTGTTTGCAGCTTACTTATACCCAGTCTGATATGGCACTGAAATATTCATTGTTTGAATTCTGAAACCCGGTTCTTCAAAAAGCTGTAGTCGACTTTTACGTGAAACGTGGGAGTCTGGTGTGTGCTACGAGATCATTTTGCAAGAAAAAAAAAAACATGTAGTATGCAGACAGGAGTGGTGCTAAAATTGATTTTAACTGAAATTAATTTCATTTAAAATTTGATTTGAAAGTAATGCTGGTTATGTTTGGATGTTTTTATTGTTAAAGTAAGCTGATAATAAATCTTAATATAACTTTTTTATCCGACATAAAAGTTACACAAACGTTTCAACTCAAATAATTCGAAGATCCATAATCACTTTTCTTTATTTGAAACCAAATTACGAATTTATGTGAAATCAATTTGGGATATGGCCAAACTAGAGAAGCTCTGAAGCTACTTGATCACATACTGAGTTTGCTAAAACCTGATCGTATGACATTGATATATTTATTATGTTTTGAGGAAGGGTTAGCCGAAATTTCATTTCAGCCAACGGAAACGGATCAATGCAGTGAGAGTTTGTAACGTGTCTTTCTTTCGCATGCAAAATGACACGACACTATCTTTCATCTCATATAGATGACACGTATGCAACAATAATTCACCTGCATGTGTTTATCTCTCCCTATGAAACTCCACTCCATCATCTTCCATGGAGGAACACCAAGAAGAAGGGTTTCTTTTGCCCACACCACTGGCAAAACTTCTATCCTTTCAAACGGATTTGATCTACAATGGCCTGGTCTCGGTCTTTTCCCCTATCTTCTCTCTTTTTGCCGTGGCCTCAGAATCCTACCACCGAGCTGAGGAGACCACACACAGTGTCGAATCAGCAGTGCAACGTGTTCCTTCTCAAATCACTCACGGTGGCACACTCTTGCTGAAGAAGCTGGGACTCTGCTTTCTCAGTGTCGCCTATGTCTGCATGATTCTGATCTTCCTCCTTTTTCTGGCTACTGTGGTGGGTGTTGGTCTGGTTCGGTTCTGGGTGGAGGAACCCGTTTCCGTCAAGGAAAAATTGCATTTTGACTACACCCAACCTCACCCAACAGCTTTGTTTTTATTCAATGGATTCACAAGCTACAAGGGTCACCTAAGGAGAAAGCAAATCAGTGTTCCAGTTGGTCACACCTTTTTCGCTTCTCTTCTCCTCCTGATGCCTGAATCTGACTTCAACAGGGAGCTTGGCGTGTTTCAGGTATGATAACTTCAATTGCTGCCACTTGATCATCAATTTCTGTATATGCAAAAATAATAAAAATTTAGTTTTTTGTCTGATACTCTTTCTTTAAGAACTAATTTTGGAAAAACATTTTTGCAGTTAACTGCAGAACTAGTTTCTGTGGATGAACATGTGATAGCAAAATCTAGCCAGCCATGCATGTTGCGGTTCAGAAGCTCAGCGATTCGACTGGCCAGAAGCTTTCTGATGGGTGTGCCTCTGGTAATGGGAATCTCAGGGGAGACTCAGAACATCGATGTCGAAATACTGAGACACAAAGAAGATTACAGAAGAAGCAATGCTATCAGAGTAACTTTGCATCCAAGAGCAGGAACATGGAATCTTCCAGAGCTTTATGAAGCTGAAATTGTGATGAGATCGAATTTACCTTGGACTAAAGAGTTGGTTCGAAATTGGAAGTGGACATTTTACGTTTGGATGTCCTTGTATGTCTACATTGGTCTTCTTCTGACTCTCCTATGTTGTTACAGACCAGTTCTTTTTATGGTGACACCACAGCACTGTTCCAGTGAAGTTGCAATTGCAAGGGGAGAAGATGGAAATGAGGTTTGTGAGTTGTTGAGGAAATGGAGAAGAAGCAGAGGCAAGAGAAAAAGTAGGGTGACACATGGTGGTGTTGCAGAAAGTGTTGTTGGTTCATCAGCATCCTCCATTAGCATGACTACTACCAGAGAAGATGTAACAAGTGTGTCTGTGGAAGATGATGTTGAAGATTCTGAATCAGTTTGCTTAAGTTAGAGTGCTAATTTTACTCAGAAACAGGGGATGTAACTTCATCTTCACTTACTTTCTATATTATGGTCGATTATAAGTTTGTCAACTTTTATAATGTTTAATTGTGAACATGGTGTTTTCTATTTTTAGTGAAAAATGAGAATGAAAACTACTAGTAATTCTCTGGTTTCCATAGAGTAAGGAGAGACAGAAATAAAAGGAAATAAATGATAGTTTGACGATTTGACAAATTTTCACAAACAATTCTAAAATTTTATTATTTTACTTATGTAATTTCTAAAAAAAAAATTAAAATTTTATTTTTTAACTTCCAAACAAAATTCTAAAATTTTATTATTTTATGTTTTTTAACTTTTAGTATAAAACTATTCTATTTAATAATTTTGTCAACAAAAATGTTGTCAAAAAATCATTTCCATATTTTTTTTAAGTTGGCTAGAGTCTGTCAAAATTTAGATTTTGTCTTTTTTAATTTTAATTAATAATTATAAGGTTATGAAATTTTTATTTATCTTTTATTTTACATATTTTATTTTACATACAATAGATTTGTCCGAATCATTATATGATGTATTCTTTACGAACCATCTTTTATTTTACATATAATTTTACATATAATGGATTTGTCCTGATCACTGCATAAAAGTATCTTAAAATATGAAAATTTTAAATTAATGTAATTTGAATTTTTTATTCCCTTCCTGTTTGTCAATTTTCTGCTTGTAAATTGTAATTTACTTTTTATTTTTTAGTTCATGAGCCTTTTTGTATTTCCTTATATTCTTTTAGGTTTTGTTTCTTGTAATCAAGAGTAACTGATTTTTTTATATTTAAATAAAAAAAAGAAGTTGGTATTTTTTTTCTTAACTTTCGTTGGGACTTCTTCCTGCACTCCTCCTAAAAAAAATTAAATTTTTACTTTATCCCTCGATAGATAATTTTTTTTTTCTATTTAACTTATTCCACCTTCAGATTTGATTTGGTATTTTATTATGTTTTACGTAAGTAAATATTTGGTATTGTATTATATATATATATATATATATATATATATATATATTACAAAAGTCGATATTCAGTATTTTATTTTATTTTCTAATAATATTTGGTATTTTATTTTGTTTTTTAATCTTTTATCCATTATAGATATCTGACATTCAGGGTTATATATTTTTGTATCTACGATCGTATGTTTGGTTTTATTATACGGATCCTATGTTTGGTTTTAGTAAAATGATTTTTTAATACTAAATTTTAAAAAAAAATTTATTACAATTTTTGGTGTCATGGTTTTTCATCTTTTCTAATACAATTTTTTTCTATTTTTAATATTACAAAACCATTTAAAATATAACACATCGTAAAGAAAAAATGTTAATAGTCAGTAGTAAAAATATCATTATTTAATATAATTAATTAAATTAAAATTCAAACAAATAAAATATATTTTAATTCGTATTACTAGTGCCATAAAAGTTGATGAGATCCTTTTCGATGGAAAAGCCCACTTACTTTATTATTTTAGGTGAAAAGTTATAACTTGTAGTACTGTAATTGACACATATTCTTATAAAAATCAATCATTTGTAAACCTTATTTGTAAACATTTCAAGGAAACAACATACAATAAACTATATTGTTTTATAATAATTTAAATTGATCTTCGATGATAAACTTAATCAACCCTAAATATTTATAAAAACTTACTATTCATCAAATTCATCAAGTATACTAATGAAGTCACTCTAATCATGTTAAATAAAATTGCAGCATAATCATACATCTTAAAACAATAACAAAACAACTTATATAATTTATTGTTCTTTAATATATCAATAAAGAATATAAAAAATATTATCACACTGAAACAATAAATTTAATTACTGTTTTCCACTTGTTTAAGCAACTTTTACTTTAAATTTTTTAGAAAACAAATATTAAATTTTGATTTGTTTTACTTTTACAAAACATGTTAATGTTTGAATTTTGCACACGCATATCTAAAAAAGTATAATTATATCTAAATTGCTAAAAAAATATAATATTCATTTTAATTGTTGTATCTTTTTCTAATTTGTTGGTAATGTTTATGGTTTTCTCAGCTAACTAATATTTTATCGATTTTTTTTCTTGCAAATTTATCTTTTAACTAATTCTTTTAATTATATAACATAAAAATAATAAAAGTTATTAACATATTTGATTTTTATTCTCTTTAATATGCATGATACTATATGAATAGTTGATGATATTGTAATATAATTAAGTTAATAAACAAAAGAAAATTATATTTATAAAAAATGAAGTGAAATGTATGAAAAAAATATGAGAAAATAATTGTTAATGAATAGGAAAAAAAAAAGATAAGTAAATAGTTTTATAAAAATTATTAAAAATAACCGTTAATTTTTAAAAATTTAACAAATAATTATATTATAAAGGATAAAGTTGGAATTATGAAAAGTGGACATAAAAGAGGGAATCATCTTTATATATAGTTATAGATTAAATCTGAAGCAATTAGTTTTTAACTCACTATTATAATTATTTTAAATTTTGTATTGTTAATAATTTACTAGTAAAAATTTGTTAAATCTGAAGAAACTGGTTTTTAGTTCACTATTATAATTATTTTAAATTTTGTATGGTTAATAATTTACTAGTAAAAATTTGTTAAATCTGAAGAAATTAGTTTTTAGTTCACTATTATAATTATTTTAACTTTTTATTGTTAATAATTTACTAGTAAAAATTTGTTTTTTAACATAAATTAAATGTATTATTTGCTGTGGTTTTAACCGTTACTATTTTTAATTCTGTAACTCTGACATAAAATGTAATGTCATACAAATTGTAATTTTGATTTAATATAGTTACTTTTAAAATTATTAAATTAAGTTTTAAATATTTCTAAATTCATTTTAAAATTTTGTAAAATATATTAAAGTATATAAAGGAAATGTCTTCTTTTGCATCAACATTTTAAAATATCAATTTTATCCTTTAAATATAATAATTTATTAAATTTTTAAAAATTGATCGTTACTTTTATAACATTTTTATAAAATTGTCTATTTCTGCTTTTTTTATTTATTTATCAACGATTGGTTATTTTATATTTAACTTTATTTACGCTAGTATTACGAATAGTAATAACTTGTTGTATCGTTAACAAAACCACAATTTTAATAAATTATTAAAAACAGTTTAACCGTATGTAAACTAATTTTAAAAATTTTATATGCAATATTTGGATCATTGTAACCACAGACTTTTCTGTCTTTAAATTAGTTTAAAAATTTTACATGCATATTTGGACCGTTGTAACCAGTAATAAAATTGTGACTTTAAAAATTATTTAAGCCAATTTTAACTCCTTTTAAATTAATTTTAAAGAGCTTATGTTTAATATTTAACGACTGACTGTCCGTTAAATCGTGATTTTTTAAAATAAAAAGAAAAAAAAAATCTAGGAAAGCAAAATAAAATACAAGAAAGAAAAAATATACAATATGTATACAATATATATATATATATATATATATATATATATTTTATATGATACTATTATATAAAGAATTTATTTTGTGTACAAATTTCGTTTTCTAATTTTATTTTTAATAATTAATTTTTATAAATTAAAATAATTATTTTATCAATTTTATTTTTTAAATTATCTTTTTTAAAATTAAACATTTATTATTTGACTGATTTTTAATTAACAACTTTTTAAAATTAAAATAACTATTTATAATAAATCTATACCATTATACAAAAGCGGTTCACTACACATTTTGTTTTTCAATTTTGTCTTTAATAACTAATTTTTTAAATTAAAATAATTATTTTACTAATTTTTTCCTTTAAATGATTTTTTTAAATTTAATTATTTTCTGTTTTTATCATTTTCTTAACTGAACCATTTTTTAGAACTAAAATAACTTATTATAATAAAAAAAATGTTACAAAAATTATTTATTTTTAATTTTATAATTTTAGCAAGTATTTGCAGTAGTATATATAAAAAAATTTATTTATTTTGAGTACACCTTTATTTTTATTTTAGCCTTTAAGCAATGGTAATTTTAAACTAAAATAATTAAATTTCTATGTTACCTTTTAAATGTCCCCTAATCTAAATTTAAGCATTTTAAAAATTACCAAACTCATTTTATCTTTTCAATAATAACTATTTTTTCAATTCTTATAATTATTTATAATTAAAAACTATATAATAATAACAAATTATTTTTTAAAATTTTCTAATATTTTTTTAAAATTTAATAACTTTTTACTAAAAAAAATAGAAATACATGCACATAACATATGCATTTTTACCGATATATGTAATAATAGTTATTTAGAACAGTTTTTACTCATGTGAAAGTTTTTATTGAAAAATATATAGATAAATAATTATAAACTACATTTATCAAAGTCATTTACTTAAAGTCATTAAATTTTGTCTCACTGTATTCTAGAATGGACAACTCTTAAATTTCAAACATAAACATAATTTGCAAAAGTAAAAAATAATATATTCACACATCAATTTTTTTCAAATATTCTTCTAACACTTTTATCACTATTTGAATGTACAATTTCCTCACTATATCGAATCTCTATCACTTGATAATTCAAACCAAATTTCAGGTTTAAACCAAACATAATACATTAATAACTTAACCAATCTAAATATTCCAAATTGTAATCTCAATAATTCTAAAACAAACAATATTCAACAGTGCACAAAACCAAATTGATCTATATTTCAAAATAGTTTTTTACTTTAAAGGTATTTATTTTTTAAGTAATAATAAACTGACATGGTGAAACACACAGCTAAACTTTTAAAGATTGGAGGAACATTTACTAAATCACCCAAAATACTCATCAAAAAGATAAATCAATTGAAAAATTATCTTTCTCAAATTTTGGTGAAACCTTAAAACAGTAAATACCGAGACAGTCATATTTTATTCCTTTAAATCAAAATTTAATTAATTCAAAATAATTTATACTTTGTCATTTTTTTTTTCAAAACAGTGAATCAATTCAAGAAAAGGATGAAAAAAAGTAGAGAAAAGTACGGGAAAAAAATATGTACATATAAAAAAAAGGAAAATAGAAAATGGAGAAAAAAAATAAAGAAGAAAAATCACACGATAATACGTTTCCTTAACATTTTATATGAAGAGTACCCACAGAAAGCATCATTATAAGTTATAAGATTTCAACTAGATTGTAATTTGAAAACATAACAATTACTTGTTATTAAAAAGGATAAGATATTATATATTAGTTATACAAAATATATTATATTAAATTATATAATTAATTCTTTTAATTTGTTAAAATATATTTTGATATAAAAAATCTAGTATACTAAAATAAAATTTTGTAAATTCCATAGGTCCAAGAGCTGGCTATAAATAAATTACCTTTGTTAGAATTATTTCGTTGCTTTATAAGTGTGGAATTTTTTGAAATAAATCACTTTTTTTAAAATTAAATATTAATAATTATTTTTATATATTTATTGTTGATATCAATGAAAAAGAGAAATAAAATACCTATAACTATTTATTAAAAATTAAAAGATATTATATTTAGTTGGTTTCTATAAAAAAAACCATTAAATACATCAAATGACACATAAAGCCGAATAAGATAGATTTTGGTCAAGATAATATTGTATATAGTGGTCAAGACATACGTTTCTTTAATTTATTTTACCTTTTTAACCTGACTATTTCTAAAGGATATTCATTTAAGTTGATTTTGCGTTTTCAATTATATTTTATTCTAGATATCAACAGTTTTTAGAAAAAAAAAAACTAGAAAAAATTAAATGATTTTAACTACTTTTTAAAACCATAGGATAATTTCTTGATTATCTTAAATTGATTGTCTTGTATGTGAAACTGAAAAAATAAGTTATTAACTCTAAATAACAATTTCAAATACAGCTTACATTATCCTTAGGACCGATCTAACTCTCCATCCAACCAAATTTGATTTTTTTTTTAATTATTTCCACAAAAAATATGGAGTTTATGTTTGTGTAATTGTGTGACATTAAATCATTTTAAATTATAATATGTGAATTTAAGTATATGAAATTTTCAACAAAATTGATATATACATGATGATATAGGATAATGAATCATAGGAGTGGATAATGTGGACTGGTCCGGTCCGTTTAGGTCCGGCCCGTATTTGGCCCACACAAAATTATTAAAGCAAAAAAAAATTGAATGATAAATGGGTAATTCAACATTTTCATCGTATTTATATTCGTACTTTGACATACAGGATGTACTCTTCAAATTTTAGTACATTAAATAATACATAATACTTGTCATTTTTCGTCATACAATAAGTTAAAACATTAATACAATAGTCCGGAGGAGAGTAATTGATACACACAAGTGCAGATTTTTTTTTATGCAAGCTTGCGTGCCGGCCCGTGCGGGTCATGGGCTAACCCGCGCGAACTGCGGACTTTGACGGACCTGTGGGTTCACTGTCTTAATCCGCCCCATGTTATTTTTTCGAATTTGTGGACTGGTCCGACGACTTATATTTCCACCCCTGATAAATTATAATTCCTATAACCCCGTACATATTATTGGATTTTTATGTATAAGATTAAAGTGTAGAAGACTCGTACCCATAATTTTCTCTTTCATTTTTCTCTATTTCTTTCTTAATCTTTTAACTAAAACTATCCACACGTGAATTGTGCATCATCTTTTTATGAATTATGTTTTCTTCAACAATAAACCGTTAAATGTAATAACAAATCTTAAAAATATTTAAAAAACAAATTATATAAAATATATTAAAATAAATTATTTTTGTATAAATATAAACAAATAGAAACCAAAGCTCTTTAGAGATACAAAACTCCTACCATAGATGCAAATACAACCTAAGTAATATGCATAAAAATATTTGTGAAGCTTATAAAAGTAAATAAATAAATGTAATTAGTTAAAATTTTGACTTGAGGAAAAAATTAAATGAAACTGTATGTAAATGAAGAAATTTAAAACATTTAACATTTTGATAATTAAAAACTTGAAATTAAATAATAATAAACCCTTTTAAAATTATAGATATGCATTCAATAAATTATTTATTATTTATATATACTCAGAATATGAAACTGATGGCAAATAAAGTTTAATATATTTCCTATTATATTATGTACGGGCTTTACATTTTACTGAACGTTTAAAATATTTCATAAACTGCCCTAAATAATTTAAATAACACTGATGATAAAATAATTTAAATAATTAATTATTTAACATGTCTCCTAAATTAATTTGTGATGTGTATAAAATAAATAATTGATAATAATTAAAATTTTGATTTAAGAAAAATAAATAAATTTTAATTAAAGAAAACTAAAGGATTTGATAAATTTGAAAATGAAAATTAACAAAAAATAATAATAAAGTTTTCGAAATTGTAAAAATATTCACGCATTAAATAAATAATTTATATTAAAAATACAAATCTGATTAAATGTAAGGGTCCGAATTTATCAATATTAGAAGAGTGAGTTTAAAATTGCTAAACAATAATAGTTTTATTTTTAAATTATATTCTAGAAGTATTAAATAGAAAATGAACCAATTTTAATTATTAACTACTAAAAAAAATATGTGCCAGCATATATTTCATTTCTTAAAATAATAAAATTATTATTATTATTATTATTAGGATTAGATATGTTTTTGGTTTCTTAACGTTAACGTTAAGTGAATTTTGAAACGCGATTTGAAATGTCAAATAAACTTAATAAGATTTAGTTAAAAATACTAAATCTATTTGAAAGAGATAAATGACTAAATTGTTTCAAAATTTCGGAATGAACTAATTCCAAAATTCACTAACGATTGAGGGATAAAAACATATTTAACCATTATTATTAATATAATATAAAATTAAATACAAATAATTTTACAGTTTTATTGAATTTTTATTTATTTATTTTATATATAATTTATAAATAAAAAATATTAAGTTTAGAAAAATCGTTAAATAAAAAATAATGAAATTTAAAAATACAATAAAATTATAAAAAATAATTATTTAATTTGAGAAAAAAAAAACTATATAAAGAATAAATTTAGAAAATACATATGAACACTGAAATGGAAAATCACTTTTATAAATGTATCTAAATTTACTATCTTTCTATAATTTTAAATTATTTTATTTTTCTTTAACTTTTGGAGATATAATATATGAAATTAATACGATCTTAACAAAGTCATCTGTTTATTGTTTTTCATTATAGTCTCTCTTTTTTTTAAGCATAACGAGAACGATCACATGCTCATAAAAAATACGTGGTTATAAATATAAAACAATATATATGACTTATATATATATATATATATATATATATATATATATATATATAACTTTGAAATTTAATCAATATTTTAAATATTTTATAAGTTGCTAAGGGATAATTTTAAATATTTAATCCTATGATAAAATTAAAATCTTTATGTGATTAATATCGGTTTATAAAAGACATTTGTGCTGTGTATAAACCAAATAAATAGATAGATAAATGCAAGGTTGCAAAATTTTAATTTAAGAAAAAAATATATGAAATATATGTAAATGGAAAAAGTATAAAAATTAATATTTATGAAAATGAAAAGTTAGCATGGAATAGTTAGTCTTTTTTAAAATTGTAAAAACATTCATGCATTGAATAAATTATTTAATAAATAATAAACTGAGAGTAATTAAATTTCTATTTAATTAAGAAGAAAAATATTTAAAAAGATATCATTAAATAATTAATTCTAAAATAATAAAATAATTAATATGTCATTAATATTGGTCAAGTCAAATTTTGTTATACATCTGATATATGGATATGTAGATAGGTAAGGATGAGCTATTACACGCAATATTTTAATTATTTTTTTAAGAGAAACATATTTTTATTTAAGTAAAATAAGATTATTATAAGCAATTTTTTTTTAACATTCAACGCGTATATCTATTTTTATTACTATTTAAAAAAATGACCGTTTTTATCTTTTTCAATTTAGTTGTTGCATTTTCTTTAAGGTCAAAGAAGAAAAAAAAAGGGTTTGTAGAGTATCATTTGAAATTGTGAATTTATTGCAAGAAATAAATTAAAGATAAAATAGTGTGATAAAAATGTGTAACTTCGTAACTAGTCTGAGACATTAAAGGAAAAAAAGACACAATCCATATAACAGAAAATAAAATTGGTTAGAAAATAGAATACAATAAATAGCAGATTGAGATCTAATCTAAGAATTATGATCCGAAAAATTCTGCATGTAGATTTGAAGAACAGAAACTAAATTTCGCAAAACAAAAAGTGTTTTTTTCCGATGTAACAACAACGTGTGTGGTTGTGTTAATTCGGATTTTTCGCATGTCATTTTTTTCTGAAACTAGTGATTGCAATTTTGTATTATGTTACATAACCTTCTTTACTCATCTTTACTTAAACTTTTACTTAATTCGCCCTAACCTTCATTAATTAATTTATCAACCTAACATCGTTATATATTTCTTTTTGTTTATACCAACTAAAATCTACTATTAAATAAGCATCAATAATTAACATTGATTCATATATCTAACCATGTACTTCTTCCTTCTCGATTTATCAAACCTTTATGATAAAACAATAAATCTTTTGTTTTATTTTTTTTAGAATTGTCATTTTAAAATTCAAATAAAAATTTTCTTAATTTATTTCGTGAGTTAGAAAAAAAAAACAATACGCATGAAAGAATATATCAGGAAATTAAATTTATTTATTTTTTTGTAAAAACTATGATATTAGTTTTATTTATTGATCCTTGTATAAAGACTTTAAAAATAAAATAAAATGAAATGATATTTTTTAGAACCTAAAATATTAATCAGAGTTGTTAATGTTATCCCAAAACCTTAAATGGCATGGTGCAAAAGAGCAAAACTTTAAATTAATGGAGTGCAATGATTAATACGAAGAGTATGAACTTTGTTTACTAAATTGACACTAAGATGGTAAGTTTTATTTATTAGTTTGTTTATTTATTTATTATTTAGATTTGGTTTTTGTGCAAAAAGACAAAGTTTGTGTATATAAATGCATAGAGATTAGTGTGTGTGAGAGAAATGGTGTGTATGATGGTTGGGTTGTGTGTTGTATGTGGAAGCAAAGATTTCACGGCAGAAACAACTTCAAATCTTCACTTTCATTGGTTTCAGCTCCACAGTCCTGGAGCTGAACCTAACCTTTCGTCGTATCAATCTCCATTTCCAATATAAATTCTGATTTTTGTCTTTCAAAATGGAAGAAAATGATCTAAATAATCATCACAACAACAATGGTAATGAAGAAACAGAATCAAAAGGTGCAAAGAGAAGCCTGGCTGAGAGAAGAGGTTTCAATTCAAATGCTGCAAAAATCAACACAACACTCTTTTGCAGTGAGACTTCAACCAACCCTTCTCCTTCTCCTGCTACTCATCTCACAATTCCTCCTGGCATCAGTCCCACTGCATTGTTGGACTCTCCAATCATGCTTCCAAATTCTCAGGTTTGGTTATATATATATATGTATGCGTTTTTTCATAGGTACTTTCGGTGTTGTTTTTCAATCAAAATTCCAGTTTCTACCCCAATGATCCACAAAATATGAATTTGCATTAAAGATCATAGATTTTGTCTGGGTAACATTTCAATCTTGATTGGAGAACGGTTTGCTGCATCTGGGTTTGTTGTTGTGTGATCACCCTTTTCCTTTGTTTTGAAACTTTCCATGGAGGTTTGTTTTTTTGTTTTTTGTTTTTTTTTTTTGTTTTCTAATTGGTGTTGTAGGCAACGCCATCATCACCCACCACGGGGAGTTTCTTCGTGATGCCAACTCTTCCTCCCTATTCTGCTCCTCTGAATCAGGTATTGTTAATTATTTTTTGTGATTATTAACGAATCCGAAATGCAATTGGGGTTGCGTAGTGCTATCTGTGTCAGAAGCATGTAAACAATTTATTAAATGGTTGATGCCGGTTTCTGTCACGGGCATGACAATGAATTTTATTAAATTGTCGATGCTTGCTGTTGCAGATGCATTACTTCTGCAATCTATTCCGCCATTTTTCTGCATGATCTGAATATTGAAAACCATTCAGTTCAGTTGGATGTGTTTGATGCAGAGAATGGGGAGTAAAAGTCTGTGCCAATTAAGTACTGTGACTCACAGTAAGCTTGAAACATGCTTTGATAATGTGTGAATCCTTTTAAACAAATATCAATGAAGCCGAGTTTTTTGTGTAGTATTTGTTGACAGATCCCGAGAGCTATAATTTTTCTGAGATATTATCCTAAATGAATCTATTTAATTTATATTTTTCTGACAATACTAGTGAATTTGGTTGGTAACATTGAACTCAATAGGTTTGTAGTAATTTCCACTCGGTAAAAGGAGGGAATAGAGAAAGCCAACTACTTGCTCAAGTTCAGAAACCATTAGATTTTTCATTCCCAGCAGATTTTTCAAAAGGCCATTCTGTGAAAAATAGTGAAGTGAATTCATACAATGACATGAAAATGGTAAATGATAAGATTGTTAATGCCAATAATGTTGAGAGGCCAATCTCTGGGTCTGAAGAAGTAAGCGATGAAAGTGGTGTGCCGAAAAACGGTATGAATTGTGAGGATATTGGAGGGCAACCTGGTTCAGAAGGAGAACTGAAAGAAGTATCTCATGCAACAGGAAGTGTAAGAACCTCAGAGGATGGTTATAATTGGAGAAAATATGGACAAAAGCAGGTAAAAGGTAGTGAGTATCCCAGAAGCTATTATAAATGTACACAACCTAATTGTCAGGTCAAGAAAAAGGTGGAACGATCCCATGATGGCCAAATTACAGAAATCATCTACAAGGGTAATCATAACCATGTAAAACCACACTCTAGCCATAGGGGATCTGCACTTTCTACAGATGAGGTTTCAGACATGGCTGAAGAAGGTGGTGCATTGGCTAAAGCTGATGGTGGGTTCATGTGGAGAAATATTCAGTCAGGAGTAAAAGATTCAAAAAACAGCTTAGATTGGAAGGCTGATGGTCAGGAAAGGACATCATCAACTTCTGTTGTGACTGAGATTTCAGATCCTTTATCAACCAACAAAGCTAAATCTCTATCTATGTTTGAATCGGAAGAGACTCCAGAGCTTTCTTCTACACTTGCTAGTCATGATATGGAAGAAGATGGAGCCACTCAAGGAATTCCGATGGTTGAAGATGAAGTTGAGAATGATGAATCGGAACCTAAAAGAAGGTATTATATTCTATCTGATACTGTCTTTATGGCTCCTTCTCAAGGGGAAAGAACTAAAATTTTTGTGCATTAATTTGTCATTTCAGGAAGAAAGAGAGTTATCCAGCTGAATCAAATTTGCCTCCTAGGTCTGTTCGTGAGCCAAGAGTGGTAGTCCAAATTGAGAGTGATGTGGACATACTTGATGATGGTTATCGCTGGCGTAAGTATGGACAGAAGGTTGTCAAAGGAAATCCAAATCCTAGGTAATGATCTTGCCTTTCTTTCTGCATTCATTGTGCTCAATGGTGTCATGTGTCCAAAGACATTCAGTTCTTCATGTACCTGATTTCATTTGTAATATAAGGAGTTTGTTTTTCTCTTTGTTGGGCTATTGTGATCTCAGATGAAGTTTCAAGTTTTCTACTATTTGAAGAGTTTTAGTAGATTTAAAGAGATATGCATATTGATCAAATTATTCTAGATTCTTATTTCTTATGGTTGAATGCTGATGTTTTCTGTTTCTTGTCCACTGCTCTTTTTGAAGAGTAGACAATTTTCATTCTTAAGTTGAAAGTGTGCTAAGAAGATCAGTGGTTTATTCTGCAGATTAGCTTGATTCTTTCTCTATGTTTTTCATTCACATCACATCAAGCTTTTTCTCAATAGTAATGCATTTTTCAGTTGAGCTTATAGGCTGATATGTATTGAACATTTTCTGATGGATCTGTTGAATTTCAGGAGCTACTACAAATGCACGAGTGCTGGATGTATGGTAAGGAAACATGTGGAAAGGGCCTCACACAATCTAAAATTTGTCCTTACAACTTATGAGGGAAAGCACAATCATGAAGTGCCCACTGCAAGAACCAGCAATCAGATAAACTCAAGTGATGGTGGTTTACACCCCAATGGTGTGAATGGGCAAGTGGGTCTTGCTTTACCAGGGAGTGGAGGCATTAAGCCTGAGACTCATCAAACTCTTGCACATCATTTTGACAGAAAACCTGAATTCAGCAGTGAGTTTCTGAGGCCTAGTTTGATTGGAGGTTTCAGCAGTGACATGAAGTTTCCTCCTTCTTCCCTTTGCCAAATGAAGTATCCTTCCTTGAATAACACCATGCCTTATAGCTCCTATGGACTCAACCCTGATCGTTGTGCTGCTGCACCTCAATCTGGATCCATTGCTTCAATGTTCCCTGATTTTCCAATGCCACTACCATTGAATCTTCCCTCATCTGGAAAATTTTCAATTGCTGGACTTAACTTCAACTGTGCCAAACCAATAAATCCTATCCAATCTTTCCTTTCTGGGCAGCAAGTGAAGGACATTGATACAGTGTTTCTGAGGCCTAAGCAGGAACAGAAGGATGATACTATATATGGCTCCTGCATTCCCTCACTAGATGCAAATGCTTCACTCTCTTCTTCTTCAGCACCACCATCCATTTATCAACGAGTCATGCAAAATTTCCCTTCATAAACTCCTTTTGCAGCTATTAGCAACACCAGCAGATGCTGAGTTTTTTTTTCTTTGTTTAGTATTCCAGTGTCTTCCCTCCTGTTATAATTCTTCAGTTGTTTTGTTATTGCTGAAAAAAGCTATAATCTCTTTATACAAATTGCTTACCAAAGTTCTTGGTAAGTAAATTTCATTTCCTATGGCTCCTATTGTTTCATTTCTTTCATAAACAAAATCTTAAATCTTTTACATATATTTGTAACTAGTTTTACTGGTAGGAAATTAACATTATTCCCTACTGGATTCATTTTCACCTTCTCTGTCAACCATGTCAGTCCCTTCATACAGGAATAGCATTTGTCTGAACCCTTTCCCCATGGATCACTAATGCAACACACTATTATTTGTTTTGGTTTAAATATGTTTTTAATTCTGGTAGATATAGTTAAGTTATTGAAAAACGGTTTGATGTTAGAAATTAAAGCACAACATATGTTATGACATGTTTTACATATGTTGGTCATCATTCTTACTGTTTTCTTAGTTCAAAATAGCATCCATTCAAGTTCATTTTGTACAATCAAAACATAAACATGCATAAAAATAATACTAGCTTCCCTTACCTAGACTTGGAGACTCCTAACCTCAACTGTTGTTCCTAATAGCTTTAACTTTCATAAATTGCTCTATCTACAAAAGAAAAAAACCTCATATCAATAATTGAAATATTCCCTAACGATCACAGACAAATGAAGATTCATACAGAGCTCTCTTGAACCACAGGTAAGCACCAGAGTTCTCTTGAGCCACATATAAGCACCAGAGCTCTCTTGAGTAAGTATCAACAATATCACATGCAAAACAAAAGAGAAAATGATTCAAGAAAGAGACAAAAAGAAATTTACTTTGATTTGAAATTTAAGAGAAAAAAATAAATTTACTTTGATTTGAAATTTGATCAGATGGATATGCAGAAATTTTAACAATACCTCTTATCCAATCTTCAAATGAAGGATGTGGTTAGAAATTTAGAGAAAAATCTAATATGTTAATTTAACTTTGACAAAAGCTATGACTTTATTTTCTTGACTAAAAGTAATTTGGTAGAGATTATTCTACATGACAAAACTTAATTGATTATCCTATGTGAGAATTTGAAAGATTAGTTTAGTTTAGTTATATTGTTCCACTAATAATATGGTATAAATACATATTTGACCACTGAAGTGAATTAGTAGCTTGGTAAAAATGTAAGTTAATCGAGTTATATTTTTCTAATAATACAAGTATAATTTGGTAATAATTATCTTATACGTAAAATCTTAATTGACAAAAAACCTCTATATCCCCACATCAAGTCCAACCCAGAAAAAAAGTGGTTTTCGTTATTCAAATCAATTGATAACACATATAGTAATATTATAGCAACAAGCATCAACAGTTTAATAATATTATTTACGAATTATTAGCAAATAATAATAATTTAAATTTCATAAAATCATTATTTCTATAGAATTCGTGCTAAAGAAATTGTTTTCATATCTTGAGTAAACTACACACAAATAACAATGAAGTGATTCTCTTACAATAATAGTTGGTATTTTTTAATCAAGGGTATTTTATTAGTACGTAGATTGCATAACTAATAAATTATTTTAACCTTATAATGTTAGTTATCTAAGTTTTAAAACATTTACAATCCTTTAATAAATTTTCTATGCAAAACACGTTTTTAAACGTTAAAAATTGATTTGAATGTTATTCAATGTATACAAACTTTCCCGCCATTCTTATTTGAAAGACCAAATTAATATAAAATAAATTTTAAGAAGAAAAGGAGAGACAAGGTTTAATATTTTGATCTAAAAATAAAAGCGTTAAAGTTTGAATTATAAACTATTTTATGTACATTACATTTTTATATTATAGTAATTATATATATAATATTAAACAGAAAAATATCATAATAAGTGTCGTTAATATTTATATTGAAAATAACGTTATTTAGTATTATAATTGTGGGAGACATTACTTTTTGTTATTTTATATTTGTAAATTTGTTGATAGTAGTAGTGAATAACGTGGAAGATTTGCTAATTTCAAAAAATAATCTGTCACAAGTTCCTAAATGGAACTGATTCAAAAATAACTAAAAAGTGATATTAAAAAAATAATAACCAATTAAAATAAAAAATGCCTTTTTTTTCAAATTTGAATATAGTTCAGTTTGATTTGAAGTTTGATTTTAAATATTAGTATATTAGATATTATTTCATTCATATATGAATGTGTGTCCGAGAGAACTATAACGTGTTTAACGTATCAGCGTAAACACATAGTATTGTGTGTATGATTTTTCAAATATTTATAAATTATTTAAATTTTAAAAGTAATTAAAAAGAGTAAAATTATAAAAATAAAAATTCTATATAATTATAAATATACTTATAGATAAAATGTATTTTAAGTTTTAGAATAAAAAATTATAAATAATATTGTATAAATAATATTAAGAATTATTAAAATAATAAAATTGAAAAATATTTTTTTGTTATAAACAATTATTTAAATTTTAAATTATAAAGATTAAGAGAATAAAAATAAAAGATGACAAAAGCTTATCTCTTCCGTATAGTTATAAATTGTTTGTCATAATATATAAATATAACATAACCACCACTCGTGTTTTTTATTTTATTTTTTATTAAGTAAAAGAAAAAGAACAAATACTTTATTATAGTACAGTAAAATAAGAATATTCATTATATAACATTAAATAAAAAATACAAATAAAATACATATATTAATAAATAGTTATTTGATAAAGCCACAAAACCATCCAAATCAAACCTCAAAAGTTAGTTTGATTTGTTCTGATTTTATTTATTTTTATGTCCAAACCAAATTGAAACAAACTAAAAACTCTAATAATAACATCCACCAACACTTATCTGAATTATTGTTAAGTTGGGAAGGCATTTTGATAGATTAAGAGATAAATATATGTAACAGTTTAGTTTTTTACATCAACTTCTGAATAATTTGAAATCTTTTATAAGTATTGAATTAAATATTTCGGATGACAAAAAAATGTATAAAATTCATAACAAATATTAAATAAATACTTAATGAATAAATATTAAAAAAATGTATAAAATTCATTACCTACTTATAATTATTTTTTATATATTTTCTCTAATAATTATTATTAATATGTTTTATTTTAGTATTTTTTAAATCAAATAATTAAAATAAATTTATTAGTTGTTTATATTGAAAAAATATTAATTATTAAAAAATTCTTTAAAATTTAATTTCATATACTTGTATTTTTATTAGTCTATTAAATTTAAAATAATTTTAAAAAAAATAATTTTTTGAAAGTTATATTTTGATGCAACTTATTTAACATTGCATTAAAATTTTGCCTTAATATGTTAATGAGTGATTTTATTTGAAAAATTATACTTTAAAAATAATTTAGACATTAACATCAACATTATTATTAATAATTTGTGTCTACCATTACTATGACTCTGTTTGTTCACACAATCAGCCTTCATTGTTGACATAAGTCACCAACCTTCCTGGCAAGTAATTTTGTTGATTGTGTACAGACATGTTTTGTACTTATTTACTTAGTCTTAATCTAGGGATCCATGTCACATGACTATGGAACAATTCTTTGATATGATTGAGACATTGTAAATAAGAAATTGATATATGCAAAAATAAATCTTCTAAACTTTAGTCTGTATCAAATCTACCAAATTAAGATAATATATATATATATATATATATATATATATATATATATATAATAAATGCTCTCTCATAGTACGATCATGTCATATCTGAGTTTGTCATGAGTTAGATTTCCTAATTGAGGGCTCAAAGTCTGTCATGGATAATATTACTCTCTTTTAGAAAACGTCCAAACTTATAAGCAATTTATGCACTAATTTCAATTATTTTTTGTCAAAATAACAAAGAAGAAACTGGTCATGATCCCAATTTCTATGCAATGTATGGAACACTATTCTAAATCCAACCAAACAAGAGCACTCATCATAACTTAAGCCTACTGGCTACAGAGAATCTACATATTAGATGTTGTGTGCTTCTGCTTTAGCAACATAAGCTATAACTTGTCGCTTCTGCTGTGTTGCGCTTTCTAATAGCTGAAGCATAAAAACCAAATCTATGTAATATTTACACATTTACAATATCAATACCAACCAGAAAAAAGGATGTAAAATAAAAAGTGATATAGCCCAGTGTTGGAAGATTTCTCATTATAACCTGGCCAAGATGTAATATGATCATGAACAATAAAAACGAATGCGGCTATAGACACATAAAACTGCACAAATTCATTATCCAACAGAATCTATCACCACAAAGAAATAGAAATTAAAATTTGCAAGCTTCAGAGTCAAAGTCACAAGAACACAAGTATCTAAATATGGATTTTACTATTGAAACAAAACTGGTATTTTGAATTCTACTGAGGCAAGACTAAGAAAATCACTTCCTTCTATTGATATGAAATATGAAATTACTATAGCAAGGGTACACATGAATCATATCACGAGGGAATGGGAATCATTAAGATGCTTTGTACAGTTAATCTCTCATGATTAAAAAATCATATATTAAGAGTTCAAATTAATCGTTGGTAAAAGACAATAGTCTCATTGACAACCAAAGTATTTCCAGTAAAGAATTCTTTCATGGAGGTTAGTTATTCACTTAGTCCTTCCAATCAAGTTTTAACATTAGAGAAAACTTTCTAGCAACATGAAACCGCTGCGAAAGTCTTCCGGCGGTATCAGCAAATTACAGTTTCAGTCTTCCAAAAAATACGCCTAGAGTTAAAAATACAAAGAGTGTCTCTTTTCCAAAATCTAAGCACAATACTAACATTGTTTTTTCCGAGCTAAAACTTAAGAGAGAAAGCCACTGTAAGAACCAAATAAATTATTTTACCTTTGGCTTACCCAACTTCTGATCCTACTCGAGTAATCAAAATTACCTGTTCTGCTTCTACATTATAACGAGTCTTAAAACAAGAGTGGCAAAAACAATCACATCACATTACCCATTCACTTGAAACCAACCCTAAACCTAAACACAATCCATAGGATAGCAGTTATTGCACCACTCCTCATTTCAGCATATTCATCATAACACAAAACCAATTACCTCAAAAAACCGACAATCCAACAATTAATAATAAGTCAATAAGTCCACTTTAACTTTCAATATAGGGAACAAATATACATTCGATCATTGAAAAGAAGGGCTTCCATACAACAAAGTCAATCTCTTTCCAACAAAAAAAAACCCTTCTTTGTCCCTTCAGACACACCATCATCGCATTGATACATATTGCATCATAGTCCCTTCCCTGGATAAAACAACTAAGCATACCCACGTCCCGCAATACTCAACAACACCCTAAAAGACTTTTAACTTAGACAGATAAAAGGAAAGAAAAATAAAAACCAAAAAACAGAGCGTGAAGGGGCTATAACATAAGCGATGATAATGACCGATTGCGATCACTTTTTGTGGCTTCCGCGAACGCCTGGACGCCCCTTCGACGACTCGCTGGCGATTGTGGCGTGAAGGTTCACGACCTTGTCCTCCTCAAAGGGGATCTTAGGGTGACGCGCGTCGTGATGAATCTGCATCGATTTCACGTCAGGCGCCGTGACTTTGCAGTGCGGGCACTCGTATTTCGCGTGCCCACCTTTCTCCACCCCAGACCGGTCAGCCAGGCCCGCCTTGCCGCCGCCGCGGTTGGTAGTGGCGGCGTCGATCTTTGCCGCGATCTCCTTGGCCGTGTGCTTCTTGGGCTTCGCCTTCCCTGTCATCGCGTCGAGATGCGGCTCTCTCCTTCCGAAGATCAACGAATGATTCTCTTCCTTTTGTCCTTAACGGTTTGGATTTTGCGGTGGAAGAGAGTGATTTGGAATAGGGGAAGGTAAACCCTAGGGATGGGAGAACCCTAATTTGTGTTCGACCACCGAAAGGGGTTTGTTATGTTGTAATGCGTTGCGTTGCGTTGCGTTGCGCTTGCGCGTTTGTGGAATGGATTTTGGTTATTAATAGGCACGGAACGCTCGAGGCTTATCTGGAACCCATTATTTTCAGCATTTCTCATGATGTCTGAGTCCGGGACACGTGGGCCTCTCTCATTCGCTAATATTCGGAGTTTTTTGTTTGGGCCAATTGCTTTTGGACACCTCCCCTTCGTATCAACTTGGGCTTAACGCAGTGTATTGTATTAGATTCCTCACAATCTTATCACCTATCATTGCTAGGGTTCTTTATTTTTTCAATTTTTTTATACATCAGTGCGTTTCATTTTGGATGCGTCTTTAACAAATAATTTAGTGGAATTAAGCATAATTTAAAGTTTCTCTAAAAAGCTTAATTTAGAGGTGTAGTTTTCACAATGGGGTTGGATTAATAATATCGATAAAAGTACAGATATTTATCTATCATTATTTACGAATTTTGACACAAATGGATGTCAATTTTTTTCCATGGTCAATAAACTTGTATTTTAAGCTAGTTTTACTATAATAAGTTCCTTAATCAACTATATAATTTGGATATTTAAAATTATATGTTCGTCTTTATAAAAAAATATAACTTTAGGTAATCTTATAAAATTAAATACATGTTTATAAACGCTTTGAATGGATTATAAAGGCTATGTAGGCTATGATGCACAGATACGATACGTGTATCGGATATGACACGTATTCCGTATTCGATACGTTTATTCTCAAAATAATAAAATTTGATAAGTGAGATATGAATATTAGAAAATGTACAATAATTCTTAAAAATATATAATAATTATATGATTGTTATTGTGTGAATCCAAATTTCCTAATTAGAGTCCAATTATTTTTGTAGTTAAAACCTAATAGCTAATATTAGTGACCAATTTAGAAACTAATTCATAATTGAAACTATAATAAATATCGATTTAAAGACCAATTATAATTTTTTAAACTATTTTACTTGTCAATTTGGTCATTATATAATTACTAATTATTTTTTGTCACTAACTTTGGTCATTATTTCAAATATTTTCTTGTAGTATACTTTGACTTTATAAATTAGATATTCATTGATAAGTATTGATAAAATATCCTAAAGTATCGGACATGATACGTGTCAGACACGGATCTGTGACCTAAATTGAAATATCGGTGCATCATAGCTTGTCAATAAAAGACAATGACTAATATAGTAATTTTGGTAATATCTTATTTTCTTAATATGTAATAGATTAATCAATATACAATTATTTGTTTTTTTCCTTTTATAATTAGTCAGTATCCAATTATTTTTTCAATAAAAAAATTTACCGAATAATTTTTTTCAATAAACAAATTTAACTGTTATTTAGAATAAAAAAATATATGGCCTATTAGTTCAATTGGTTAGAGCGTCGTGCTAATAACGCGACGGTCACAGGTTTGAGACCAATATAGGCTATTTGTTTTTTCGTATCCAATTATTTTTCCAATAAAAATGTTTATTGTTAGAGTGTCATGCTACCATTGTCTTTTTTGTTTTTTTTTTCTTTTTATAATTATTCAATATATAATCTATGATGCACAATACGATACTAAAGTAAAAAAATATAAATTATTGTCATCATAAAATTACCATTATAAGAAAACTCTTAAATAATAACAAATTTTAGTAACCATAAATATGTTAGAGACCAATTTCCTGTTTAGATACCAACTATTTTGGTAGTCAAAACCTTTGTAGTTAATGTTAGTGACCAATTTAGAAACAAATTATTTTGGTAGTCAAAATCTTGGTAGCTAATGTTAGTGACCAATTTAAAAATCAATTTGTAATAGAAACTATTTTAATTATCAATTTAAAAACTAATTATATTTTCTTATAATTATTTTAGTTGTCAATAATTTGACTAATTATTTTTTGTCATTAAAATTTATCATTATTCAAAGATTTTCTTGTAGTGTACTACGATTTTATAAATCAGATACTTCATTGATAAGTACTCTAAAATATCAAACACGTATATGTGTCGGACACAAATACATGACTCAAGTTAAAGTATTGTTACATCGTAGGTTTTTTTAATTAGATAGAAAAGTTAATTTTTCTATAGTTTAAGCTTTATAATTTGAACAATAAAGTATATATCTATTGTTTACTTCTCTTTTTTTTCTTTTTTTTCTAAACTAACCCTGTGTGAGATTATTTTTAAACATTATGTTCCTTTAGTTTATTTGATAATGATGCTGTAACCTAGGGTAAAGCATTAACTTGAAAGTTTTACTCAAAGGAGTATTCATATGTATAGTTAATTAATGCAATTCTATGATTTTCACTTCAATTTTATTTTTAAGATGAAAGAGAGCTATTCTAAGAAAAAACATTGGGTAGAATCGGAGGGGATGGTCAGTGTGCCAAAGAGCAATAGATGTTTTCTTTATTTTGGGCTTTACTATATACAGCCCATACTTTATTAAGTTTACATCCTGTATTTTCGGCTTCTTTTTTTTTTGCAAAAAAATATTCACGGCAAAAAGAGAAGTAAAATGTGCTTCTCTTATTTATGAGTGCACAAACAATACAAAATGTTTTTCTACTCTGCTTTGTTTCAAAATGTAAAATAAAAACACATCTGTGTGTTGTACACTTCACAATATGAAAATACATACATATTTATTTTCGTTCACAATTAATTCAAAGTACAAAAAATGTCTTTGTTTGATATTTTAAATTATTATTATGATTATTATTATAAAATACTAATTCACATTTTCATTACGCTAAAATATATCTAATTTTAATATTTTTAAAGAATTAATTAAAAATAAAAAATAATATACTTTATATATATATATATATATATATATATATATATATATATATTATTCAATTTTATAACTGTCATTCTTTCAAAAGAGAAATTTAGTTTTTCTTTTTTTAAATAAGAAAACTTATTAAATTTTTTATTTTATTAGATAATAAGTAAAGAAATAGTTTTTATTTATTAAAATGTAAAATTATATCATCTATATTGTTTCGAATTTTATCTTCCTCTAAGTAACATTTTTTTTTTTGGATTAAAATAATTATTTTACAAATTTCACTATTTTTTTTAGTTTAACTATTTTTTTTCAATTTGATATTTCTTACAAATTTAATATTTTTTTAAACTAAAATAACCATCTATAATAATATAAAAAATAATTTACAAAATAAACAAATAAATAAATAAAATTTATTTTTATAATTATAAAAATAATAATAATTTAATTATTTTCTTATATTAGAAAAAAAAAATACTCATAGACATCCTTTTTACATAATGATGATAAATATCTTTATATCTTTATTTAATACAAATTAAAAATATGTAATAAAAATGTGATTTCAGTGTATATTTTTTTATTCCACAAAATCCTTTTTGTTTTCTGTTTACTAGCTATTAAAATTTAATATAGTTACACGTTTTCATTTCTAAAGTTTTTGGTTAAATGATATACCAAGAAATGTTAAGAAAATGAAAAACAGGATTTGCCTAATAAAACATACAGTAGAAAAGGAGGCTAAAGTATATACAGAAACAATTCAAGAAATACGACATAATAGCATTCCTTTACATCGATCAAACACTTCTTTTCTTGCTTTGGAGTGTTTCATTGCCATCCACAAAGCAAAAGCTTATAAATCAAAAAGGAAAACGATACACTGTTTTTCTTCACGAATTCCTGTTGGACAAGCTCTTCTACCTTTTCACTTATATGGACAATAAAAACTAAACTCCAACATTCAAATATCAAACGCTAACCACTCCAAGTTGCTCCCTTCACTATGCTGCTTACCCCCTTCTTACTTCAGAAGGATCATGACAAAATATTGATGGATCCATTCCTTGGAACTATCAAATCAAATTTTCTTATACACTAACAATGGTTATTATTTGCTTACAGATACATGACCTCAGAAAACTACACTCACAATTAATGGTAGACCCGTTTCTATGAATTGCTTGCACGACTGTATTTCTATAGGTGCAAGACCATGTAAATAATAAGGGTAAATGGGAAGGTGGAAAAGAAAAAGGAAAAGAAAAGACCACACGGTTTTCTTTAGCAGTAGTAGAAGTCTTAAAAGATATTTGAAATGACGTTGAATGAATCTGAGGAAAACTATATGAAGTATGAAATCTACCAAGTAAAAGGAAAAAAATTAAAATCCCGTCACAGCTAAAATGATGTCAATCGGGGCTTCTGTAAATTCTCATCTTTGTACAACAACCGACGCTTTTTTGAACCATATCCATGGTACTGGTAGATTATGCTGTAAAGGCACTGGCTCAGGCTTAGAATGTCAAACATTTCTATAAATGTTAAGTCCATTGTCCTGGATTTAGCACCAGCAAATCGTTGGTACTCCTCAAATACAGAAGACAAACACCAATTCTGTAATTTTCGCAAGCAACCAACAAGGCAACCAGTTCTATGCTGCATAAAAGAAGAGCCGATTCATCAGAATATTTATTTAAAACAACTAAGAACAAAAAAGAATTATAGATCTGTTTTGTTTCCTTCTTATTTTTCTCCTTTTGAAATAATTTCATCCCATTGAACAACCAAATTATCCTCCAAAATCTATTAAGTTAGAAAGCTCTTTTAAAACAAATTAACAGAGAAAGCTTGGGGAATTTTTGTATGACCCTCTTCTACTTTGTTGTCCTAGTTTAAGATGATGTTCTTGGAGTGGTGAACTCGATGTGTCTGTCTTTATATTTTCTAAACAATAGAGACCGAACACACCCTAAATTTACAGTTTGTGAATCTTTTTATACCTTTCCTCGCTTGCAGTGGATCAAAACAGGGTGATTTCTCACATCTGAAACAACAACAAAAATCAGGAACTTATTAATATCAAATAAACGAGAGACAATGCAGTAACACCAAGAATACATATACACACATGGAAAAACAAATCTATGGTTGTTATATTTGAGTACCAATTAGAACTTTCAGTGCATCCATGACAGAATCCTTCAGAATAGGGGTAGAAATATCCTGCACACAGTACAAAAACTTGTTATCGCTGGAAAATAAATGAAAGGTTAACAAGGTACCAACACTGGTTCCTTAATTCAAATGCATCCATCAGCAACAGGTATCCTTGATTGACTCAAAATTCTTCCTTAACGCAGAAAGATACTCACTCGATACCGAAACTAATAGTTTAAGAAAAAACCAGATCAAGAGTCTGGCATGATAAGTACCAAAAGAAAAACTGCACATGACAGAACCAAACTTATCAAGTCTTTGCTCGAATAAATTTCACCATAAACACTTACAAGGCAAAAAAAAAAATAAAAAATTACAAACTATAGTGAATCCCACTTCTCTCCTGGCTGAAATCAACTAGAACATTTCAAATTTTAAAGAAAGTAAATGAGAGAGTTTTCATAAAATTTAGACGCAAAAGTTGATTTTAATCTGTAGAAGAATTTAGTCTTTTTTATTTTTCTTATTCTGATAGTGAGAATTTATCCATCAGTATAAACCTTGACCTGACAGGCATTTCAATAAAATCTGTCACCAAAATCAAGAGAATCCAAATATCCCATATCGTAAATAGAATCACTTCAAAACAACATGAATCACATACCACGCGACAAAAACACCTTTCAACGCAATATATGAACATGAATAATAATAATAATAATAATAATAATAATAATAATAGTAATAGTAGTAGCAGTACGGGAGAATAAAAAAATTACCGTTTTCCCCTCAATTGCAAATTGAAAGAGCCGAATATTCTGCGACCGAAGGAACTCTAGATTTTCCTCAGGATAAGGCTCAGGGCACAGGTATCTGCACCAATTCGCAACCTCGTATTTAAGTTTCACGCTAAACATTAAAAAACACAACATAATCTGCGGAAAAATAAAAATATGAGACACATTACAGAATTCTTTAATTTAATTCTTTATTCAAGGAAAACGGAAGGGAAAAACCAATGACTAGAAGCGTGAAAAAGAAACTTTAAGAATGAGAATTGAAGGACGGGAGAGACGAACATGATGGAGCGAAGGTTTAGGGTTTGGAGAAAGGGTAAATTGGAGGAGGTAGGAAAGCCGGATCGGAAAATGCAGTCCTCGACCATGGCGAAGTTAGGGGGCGGAACCAGAACGGCGTCGTTGTCGTCGCCGTTCTCGACCTCCACGATCAACCCCATTGTTGTTGTTCCAGGCCTCAATGCTATGTCTGAATCTCTCCCGAAAATATGAAAGATTGGGTTTTTATTGAATGTGTGTTATATAGAAAACGGAGAAGAGACGATGGCGAAGTTATAATTTTCAGAATCTCTTGTTATTGGGATTCTTCTATTCCTCCTTTTAAGGAGGTGGGAACGTCAATACGACGCCGTTTCGAACGAATTGGGGGTTTTCCCCCTCTGATTCCAAAACGGCGTACAACTAGATTTTGCTGTTGGCGCTCTTGCGAGGAACCCGCAGTGAACTACGCTTCCTTTATTTATTATTCTTTCTTTTAATATTATTACCGTCACCCTTTCCTTACATCACATTTTCCTCCGATGTATTTTTTAATATTATAAATAATTTATTATTAATGAAATATTTTAAAATTATAAAATCATAGGACATTTTGTATGGTATGTAATAACTTTATATTTATTTTGCGTACTTCTATTAAATATTTTCGATATTTGTGTTTTGTATCAATGTTATATGTTATGTTAATAAATAGTGAGTACAAAATGTTAGACCTTATTAATAATGAAGATTAATTTGGTATATCAGTAATGGTGTTTTTAAAAATGTAATTAAAGTATTTGATTTTATTGATATGTGATGTTACAAGTGTTATGTTAAGGAATATTAGAGAGAATACATGCTAAATGTTTTATGTGATTTATAGTTTGATGGTATAAAACTACATAACTACATATTTTGTTATAATATATATAACGTTACTCGACTAAATTAGGAAGAATTTCCTTAGTTATTTTCTATATCAAAAGCTATTTTACATTTTTAGTCATCCCAAATAGTTTAATGTTGTAAATTTATTAATTTAATAATGATTGTAAAATATTATATATATAATTTGTAATATATTGCGAAATATTACAGCTGTAATTGTTTAAAAACATTTATTGCTTTCCCTTTCATCAATGATATATTAAAGCTTTCAAGGAAATAAACGCACCCATAACAATACAATATTTTAGGAACATGAAAGGGTTATTTTATTTTTTGGGTTTTTTCTTGATATGACTCACATGTAATAATTTTATTACCGCATATAAACTAATAATTTAACTTAGGGAACATTAAATCATTGAAAACGTTTTGTAAGTTTTACTAATTAAATTAGTAAAATCTTAATGAGTGAGGGTATTGCAGATAATTTTGACATATAATAGTATTAAAAGTACAAAAAATAATTATCATAAAATAAGGTATTTTAATTTTATAAATAATCTAAATCACATATTATGTTGGTTAGAAGTTTAAAGATGTTTCTTCATTAACTTCATAAAAACTGTGATATAAAGGAATTGAAGTTGAATTACCAAGATGAAAAGGAGATACAAGTAACGAGAGAAATAAAAAAAAAAAATCTTTAAAATCGTAAGAGATAATTAGCGAAAAGATATAATAAAATAGATAATTTGTTTCTCAAAATAAAATTTTATAGAAGTAATGTCTACCGCCAAATATATTATCAAAATTATTAAAATGGAGAATTTTAATTTTAAAATTATTAAAATAGTATAATTTTGAAGTTATGACTTTATTTTAAAAAGTTGTATTATTTTGGTGCGATTTTATTTTGTTGTATTTTTTTTCTAATTTTAATTGAACTCATGTCATTTTATTACAATTTTAATGTAATGAAAGCTCACAAACTTTAAAATTATACCATTTTGCATCTTTTAAGTGTTTTGCCCAAATACATCACACTTTAACCCGTGAAAAAAATATTATAAAAGAGATAATTACAAGTTTTCGTGATTAAGATAAATAAATACATAGTACTCCAAACTAGCTAACCAACAATAAAATATTATTTATTATTTATATAGTAAAATTTGAATTGAGTATGATACAAAATATTCCTCGTATTCACGTTGAGTCAAACTAAACCTACTTGTAGAAGTGTAAACCAACCAATTGTGGTAACGATTGATTGAAACGTGATGTATGAACAGATGTTACTATGCATTGAATCAAAGGTTGTTGTTCCTTTCAACAAGATCATCTAATCCATTGAACTATGTTTATTATTGGTTTATGTGATTTTTTTAATGTAAAAAATGATGAACTTTGCTAAGACTCAAAATTCAAAATGGGTAAACACGGAGTGTGAAGGGTTTTGATTCTAGCATGCAAGTATGATGTGTAGTTTTATGCTGATTTATTAGAAGTAATGCAAGAGATTGTTGTATATTATTTCGGTATTTGTCATTGGTGTTGGATTGATTTTAAAAAATGGTTTTAAACGATTGGTATTAGTTTAAAATATTCATGTTTTAACCTTTTTTCTAAGGCTAAAAAGTAATGTGAACATTTTCTTTAGCTCGAGGGAAAAGTTACTTTTTTTCTGACTTCTAAACAAATTGAACTTTCTCAAAAAATATTTTTACTTTAAAAAGTTAAGAAAACAAAGTATCAAATGCATATTCATTTAAATAAACTTATGTTAAATATAAATTTATATTTTTCAGATTTTAAGTCTAATATTTCACTTGGGTTTAGATTGGGTATATAGTGAATAAGTTTTTAGATTTTGAAAATCTCAAATTAATGATTATCTAAATCATTTTGAGTCATGTAAAATTAGGTCGAATCATATATTAAAACAAAGTAAAATCGATTTATACTTAAGTTATTGTGCTTTTTTCAGGTCAGGTTGAGCAACCAGGGATAGAGTCAAGTCAAGTTAATTTGAGCTCATTCTAATTGAGTCGGCTCAATGTCAAATATAGTTGCATTGGTCCAGGCTCGGATCAAGCCAAGTTGACTCAGGTTTAGATCGAGCAAAGTCGACTTAGACCCAAGTCTAGTCGAGTTAGAATGAGCTAACATTCAATCAAATTGGAATGGGTCTAAGTTAATTTCATTTGAGGTTGACTTACATTTAGTCAAGTTGGGTTAAGACCAAATTGTCATAATCTTATTAAGATGATCTTAGGCCATGACCTATTGAAGCCAAGTTGAGCCTACCCTAAGTCAAGTCAAAGTATGATCATGTTACGAATGATAATATGGGTCGTCATGCCCATTTCGGCTCATTCCACATTTGATCCACAAAAAGTGGGTCGAGTCAACCTTCTCTGCATAGGAAATATGGACTATTTTATTTGGTTTGTCATACATAACATTTGGCTTGTGGACCTACAAACTAGACCACATAAGGAATTATTTGTTTTATAATTTTCTCTCTTAATTACATATACAATATCAAGATGCAAAATTTTAATAACTTTTTTTATTTAAATGTATTAATATAAATAATAAATTTTTCAAGCTTATTTTCGAAAACAGGTAATATTTATAATTTTATAATTTTTAATTTTTAAGTATAAATTTGTTAGAAATTTCAAAACAAATTATATATCTAAAACAATAAAGGAAACTAAATTTCAAGTAAGTCGTAAAATTTTGCTGAGTCTCATTGAATGTCTCTTGTGCACAAATCCAACTTCATCCTTATTTTGCACTCTTCCAACGAATTTAATTACTCCTTTTGCTTTCCCTTTTATTTTTGTTTACGAACACTAAAAATACCTATTACGTTTATCACAAAAAGTACATCATATAATATAAAAACAAAATTAGAAGTAACAATAACCAAGGTGACCAAGTAAGATACTAACCTCATAATCTAATTTATACGTAATTTAAACACTCAATTGACAAATATACAATTTTTTATTGTTTAATAAACTATACAAATTTGATAAAATTCAATTGAAAATATCCAAATTTATTAAATCTCAAAACTTATTATAAAAAATATTGAAAATAAGATACAATATATCTTTAAAAATGATTTAATTTAATAAAATTAATATCTATATTTCTTAAAATATAAAATACGATTAGAAGAAAACAAAATTAAAAAAACCGAATAGAATTTGTGATAGGAAAAATATATTTTAAAAATCTAAATAAATTTCGAATTCATAAAAAAAAAAGTTATAGAATTACTTTTTTAAAAAAATACATATGTATTTTCTTTTCACACTCAATTTAAAAAAAAATGAATTAATAAAATAAGGAACGATTTATTTTGCATCTCAGTCAAAGTGAGTCATCGCCAACGGTGAAGTGGGACTATGAATTCTTCGTCAGCTCCTTTCAATATTTTATTAAATGAAAATGAAACTTGTCTTGTCAAATCAGTGACTTAGACTCTTCATGTTCAATCTTTTCCTCTCAATTTCGGAAACTTCGTATTTTCTATTTCTTATTTTTACACTAAAATATTTTCTTTACGTCATGAAAAGATGAATTTTTTAGTACATATAGAAGAGATGAATTTTAAAAGTCCGTTATCTTTTGAATTTCTCATCTGGTTCCAAGAATAGTTTTGTTGGATTGGATAAAAAAAAATACAAATTTGCCACCATGTTCTAAAATTTTATGACAATTTCACAAAAGTTAACCCCTAAATAACGACACACCTAAAACTGTAACATCCCATTTAATAGTTTTTCATACTATCAAACAAAACATTATATTATGGTCAAACATAGCAGATAGTAGGAGCAAACAAAACACGCGTAAAAAAAAAACATCTCTAGTACAGTCCTCCACGCGAAAACGTCTACGAACTCATATACATCAAGTAAGAGGGGGTAGAATGAATACTAGACTACACCCAAAACCTCAAAATAAAACAGTAAAGTCTAAGTACAATGGCACTCCTTGCCAATCTCCAACTTCTGCTCAAAGGGAAGCGTCTCCACTTGATTTCAGCTCTGCTCCCACCAAACATAGGTGATCATTGCAAAGGGGTAATATGCAAAAGCAGACACACAACAAGAAGGGTAAGCTAACTGAAAGAAACAAATATCAACACACTTCGCAACAAAAGATGTCATTATAGCATGTAATTCAATCATAAATTTTAAACTCTATATCCGGATTGTGTAAGTGACGTTGGAGCTCTTGGTGGCTTGCACCTGCAATGATTTCCAGACTCTGCAGAGTCAGGACACATGGAGTATTCACCAAACCGTTCCCAGGGTAAGTCCCCTCCACGTCTAAGACTTGATCAAGTCCGACGACGAGGACCTCCTGCTACTCCTCACGACATAATTCATTCTACTCTATCTGAGCTTGAATGATTATTGGAGTTTCAGGATACCAACCATTTAGATTCCTCACATCCTTACACACACTACCACCCCACTTGAATTTCCCTTGAAATTCCATTCAACTTCCTCTTTTTCAAATTTAAACTCATCTAATTAAATCATTCAACACATTAATGGTAGCATTCCAATCATACTATGTCTAAATTGCAAAAAGATGCTTTAAAACATATATTTTTACTGAGGAAAACAGATTTAAAACACTACAACTACAGTACATCTCGCTCAGGCTAGAAAGTCTAGCTTAGGCGAGGAGTCATCTCGCTTAGGCGAGGCACTAACAGGGGCAAAAAGAAAAACCTGGGCGAATTCTCGCTCAGGCTAGGCTGGTTCGCCCAGGCGAGATCGCTATCTCGCTCAGGCGACCCCAGCTCGCCTAGGCGAGTCTTCGCGCAGGAACAGAGGTGCATCTCCTAATGTTTTCGCTCAGGCGAGAGTAACTCGCCTAGGCGAAAATATCAGGTCACACATCTGTTCCCACATGCAACAAATCAGATTCTAACAAACAACGAGTAATTTTCACTAACATACGCATTACAAACACGAAATCATCACTTAATTACATAATTCATACTCATCCATGGATTTTCTACACAAATTTGAGAAGAAGAATTAGCTTCCCTTACCTCTATAGGATTTTTAACTAGTTAGAATCCTTTCAACCAAGAACTCCTCAATTGTACAACCTAATAAGCTGGAAATGCAGGTTCAGAGAATAAGAATGATTGTTGGTTCTCAAAATTGGCTCAACAGTAAGGAAATCTTTACAATTTTCGAATTGAAGAAGAAAATGTAAAGATTAGGTACAACTTACATGGAGGAGGGGAATGGCAGTTGAGATTGGGAATCACGAGCTAGCCTTAGGTCTGGGCTCTAAAATGGATGAAGAGTAAAATTTCAGAATTCTCTTCTTGGTAGAGAGAAGGTAGAGGAAAAGAAGAGAGGAGAGGTGCTGTGAAGAGTGATGAAGTTTTGAGGAGTGGTGTGGCAGAGAGAAAAAGATTAGAAGCTGAAACTTTGGGTCTCCACAAAAACAGTGAAATTTTTGCTCATTAATAGTAGTAAACAGGCTCAATCAACACGTTTATGAATTTTACCTCTTTTTTTTATATTTTATTACTATTTATTTTTTCACTTCTTTAAATTCATCTCCAATTCAAATAAAATATTACGAATTTCATCTCCCCAATAAATATTATGGACATTTTTGGAATTAGTGACAATGGTGAATAACAAATGAACCAGAACTCATTAGCTACATCCACAAAACATCTATTGAAAATGAAACCTTTAGAATCATGAATTTTGGAAAAAAATTAAAAGATTTTTACCAACATAAATTTGAATTTTTGAATGATTCACGCAAATTATTTATGAGCTAATCACACTTAAGATAACAACTAAATGCATGGAAGATGAAGACTAAAACCAAAATCACATTATAGAGAGTAAAATGATACCTTAAAAAAAAACATATTTGAAAAACTAAAAATTTGACAAACAAGAAAAATATCATTTTGTAATATTAATTTTATAATGTAAACAATTTCAAATTCTAACCTATATAAGTAAGATAGTAAATACATAAGAAAGAGAAGTGTTATTTATGTGAAAAACACAACCTAGACTCTTATATTTAGGATGTGTTTGAAAATACTTTGAGAAAATTGATTTTATTTGATGTAGGAAAATCAATTTTGGTTGATGAAGAAGTTAGAAAGAATTATTTCTCTTTAATGTAAATTTTTCATTTACAATTAGTTTTAAAAATTGATTTTAAGTGTCTCTGAACAATTTATTAACAAAAATTGATTGTAAATATTTTAAAAATAAAACCAAACATGCACTTATTCAATGTTATATCGCTGTAGAAAAATTAATATCATCACGAAAAAAATTCTGTTTTAAGTTTGAACTTTGTATGTCCTACTTTATTATTATTATTATTGAACTATTAGCGTAACATGTGAGTATACAATTTTTTAGATATGTGTGATATTATATTAATAGATGATAATATTATAATGTTATTAAGTTTATATATATATATATAAATTATATTTATTAAAAATAAAGTAAAATATATCAGAATAGATAAAAGAATAACCATTAATAAATAAAAAGGAAGAGAAAAAATAGAAATATCTGATTTTATAAAAAATTATAAAAGTAACAATCAATTTTTAAAAATTTAATAAATAATTATATTTAAAGAAATAAAATCGATATTTTAAAAAGTAGAAAAAAAAAACTGCTCTGTATATATCTTTATAGATTATTTGCATTATTTTAAACTTATGCACCATTTCCATTTCTGCTTTCACCAACGTTACTCTTCCACCGACTTCGATTATATCCAATCAATTTCAATTTTTTTATCCAAATCAATAACTACAGACACGCTTTACTTACTCACCAGCCCCTTTCAGTAGGACGTTACACTCTTCTTCTTCTTCAATCTTTTCCCTTCAAACTCCGAAGCTTCCTATTTATGTATTACATTACACTATTTTTAAATATTTTCATTAAAATGCATATTCTTATATCCCATCATACAAAAAATTAAATTTTTCGGTACATATAGAAAAATATTAACACTAACCTATCTTAACCATGACTAATAACTTGGAATGAATCTTTCAGCTATATCTTATTTATTAGGAAAATGATATTTTAATAAAGTTTTTAGATAAATTATTTATTTGGATAAAAAGTACAACTTTATTACTTTATTTTAATTAAAAATAAAATATTTATTTATTTTAATTCTATTTATAAAAATTTTACGATGAATAGTTGTTAATTTTATACTTAATGACTTTTGTACTGTGTTTCGAGTGACGTAAGGAAGAAAATCACAGGATAATTGATAGAAAAAAAAAGTAAAAGATTTAGCCATTTGTAAGAAAGTAATATGAAGGTGAAGTTAGGAATCATAAAAAAAAAAGAAGGTAAAAGTGTCGGCTACTTTTTTCTCTATAATTTAGAAAACTTTTTTTTTTTCTGTGACTAGAACTTGAATCCGTGTGATGCACGGAATATTGTTTCATTTCTATATATTAGTTTCTTTTTTCTTCTAAATTTATGCATGTGATATTAGATAGATATCTTTATTTATTTATTTTTCAATGAGTATGAATACGAAAAGTATAAACGAACAAATCGATTTACAATGAAAAATATGTGAAAATTTAGATTTGCTTAAATTCTAAAGACATTAAAAAGTTTAATCTTTTTAGAGAGAAGACTATGATTTTTTTTTGTCTTAAAATATTTGGATTGAATGATGCCAGTTATTTATGTGAGTTATATTTGTATTTTTAAATAAGTGTATTAAAATCGATGATTTATCTTCTTGAAGTGATTCAAAGTTAAAGAATTATAAATGTTAAAAAGCCTTTTATTTCAAAAGAAATTTTGTCAAAAAAATTTGGACAAGTGTATCCGTTAAATTTTGAATTGGAATATTGTTAATATTCTGTGTAAGTTGAGTATTTCGTTAATATTATATTCTTTTAATGAATTATTTTGAATGACCCGTAATTTTATCATAATAAATATAAGAATATTAGTATTTTGATACTATTTTATTTTATTATCGTTTGATACTATTCTTTATAATTATTTATTTATTTTCTTTTAAAAATATAAAAGTTAATTTTTATTAAAACTATTTTATTTTTATATAAGTTGTTAAATAGTGTCAAACATTTTTTTATTAAATACAAAATTTGAAAATAGAACTATGAATAATCAACTTACCTAGTTTTATGTGTGTGATTAGTTGAGGCATATCGACGAAGTGGATGACCTAATTGCTTATGTGTAAAACTTGATGATGAAAGGAATGAGTTGTTTTGGATGGTCAAGATAATGTGGCATAACAATCAAACGTTGTTGTCACTAACTTTGTCTTTCTCTTCCCAAGAAAGCAGCCTCAACAAAAACAAATTCATAACAATGAAAAACATTAGACCGACAAAGTTGTGGGAATCCAAAAATTAAAAAAAGAAAAAAATGAAGTTTCTGGCATTGAACAAACTATGGAGTATGGAGCAAGTATTTGAATTATTGGTCACACTTTTGACTCGGTCTTCATCTTTAACTCCCTTGACTATCACTGGATAACCTACTGCTTTCATAATTTGACCGACATTTCATTTTTTTTTATTTAATATTTTCTTTATCATGTTTTAAAACTTAAAAGATCAAAACTATATTCAGGTTTATTAGATTAATATATCATTATAAATAACGAACTCTTATTTTTTATATATAAATTGATTCAAATTTTTTATATAATATCTTCCGATCAAGATTTTGGAAAAGGTTTTCTGTATCACAAATATGTTATAGAAGGAGTTTCTTTTGCGAACTAATTCTCCTTCTTCCTCCTCTGTCTGAAGCAGGAATTGTGACATGATATAATGAGGAAGGGTATTGTAGTCATTGTATCTTATTAGGGGGTGCATTTACTAATAATATGGGTGCAGAAAGAAAAATCGGAGGTGGAGTTTGTTGTTGGACTGTGAAGTGTTGATGGGTTGAAAGAAGCATGAAGTGGGCCTGCAAGATGGGCCCAGGAAGCGGAAAGAGGCGATGAAGAGATAAAAATATCCAGTGAAGATTGAAAGGTTGGGTTTTGGATAAGGGATAAGGTTTTGATATGCATATCAACCAATGGGAAAAGAAGGGCTTCAAGAGCCACAACCTTGATGTTGCAGTGAGAGATGAAAGTACTTAGCCACTTCACTTCCTCAATTGGGACACTCTGTCTTCTACGAACTCTCTCTCAGAAACCCAATCATGGCAGCTTCTTCTCCAATGGCGATTCAACTCAAGTCCACCTTCACTAGGACTCTCGTCTCACCCAAGGGTCTCTCTTCCTCTTCTCCACTCCCTCTCTTCCCTTCCAGAAGGCACTCTACCTTCACCGTTAAGGCCATCCAATCAGAGAAGGTACTCTCCTTTTTAATCTTCACAATCAAAACATTCAATTTTAACTCTTTGTTGTTCTCATGTTTATGGATTTGGTGAATGAATGCACTTTTTTTTTTTTTGTGGCAGCCAACGTATCAAGTGATTCAGCCCATCAACGGTGACCCATTCATCGGAAGTCTCGAGACGCCGGTAACATCCAGCCCATTGATCGCCTGGTACCTGTCCAACCTCCCTGCTTACAGGACCGCAGTGAGCCCACTCCTCAGAGGCATCGAAGTGGGCCTGGCCCACGGCTACCTCCTCGTCGGCCCATTCGTGAAGGCCGGGCCTCTCAGGAACACCGAGTACGCCGGCGCAGCGGGCTCGCTCGCGGCTGGTGGGCTTGTGGTGATTCTCAGCATCGTCCTTACTATCTATGGGATCTCATCGTTCAACGAGGGAGACGCATCCACGGCCCCTTCCCTGACCTTAACGGGCCGCAAGAAGCAGCCCGATCAGCTCCAGACCGCTGATGGATGGGCCAAGTTCACCGGGGGCTTCTTCTTCGGAGGCATTTCGGGTGTTATTTGGGCCTACTTCCTCCTCTATGTCTTGGACCTTCCTTACTACATCAAGTGATTTGTTTCTCTCTTTATTACTATTTCATTCTCTATGAAAAATGGACAATGAATGAAGAGTTATTTGTGCAATAGAGATGCATGTAAATGATGATGTATTTTATGACTCTCAACATGTTACAAATGCTAAATTCTCTCTCCTCTTCTTACCATCTCTTAATGCTATATATATATATATGCATGAAACCCTGACTTGTTAACACGAAATCGACTTCAAGTACTAACGTTTTCAACTTACAACAACTTTTGACATGTTAAACATTTCCTTTTACAACTTTGTGGTTTTATAGGATCGAACAAATTAAAACGAATGAGGATTAATTCGTGGCAAGGTTTGGTTTTTATTATTCATTTTCACACCCGTATTTATATTTTCCAAAGGTGTTCAATGCAATGTCTTTTCTGGTATTCAAGAAAAATAACACTTACGATGAGTTTATATAGAGAGATAATTGACGTTGGTTTAATTATACATTTACATAGAAACTAAAGCATGACTAACAACATAGTAAATTGAACTCACCAAAATATATATATTTTGAACGATTAATACATGAACTCACATTTCTAGTTTGACATATAAGAATATTCTTAAAAGAGTGAAACATTAATTAGGAGATGACGATGATGTTTGAAATTTTTGATGTTGAAGAGATTGAGACGATAGAGAGAGGAGTTGTGGAGGAATGAGAGGGTCATTATTAGAAGTTGCAATGCCATCCCAACCAATGTGTGTGACATGCTGCACATCTGTTGGACACCCTATTTCCATGTCTATTTCCATTTCTTCATATTCATCTTTCTCCACTGCACATCAACACAACTTTTTAACAACATTGTTCAATCAAAACTTACAAACTAAATCCAGAGATGAATTTTATGAGGTTATTACGTACCAAACAATTGAGAGAAATTCTTGAAACCCTTGAACAGTCTGTTGAAGCCATTGGAAAGGTTAGGCTTTGGAACAACGTCCAGCAACCTCAACGAGTTCTTCATGTTTTCACCAGACAAAGTCTCTGAATCCTCAACACCCTTTGCTCCTTCTACACTTGTCTCGTGCAATATATATATAATTATACAAACCACGTAATAAGATACAAATCAAACAATTCAAATAATTCATAACAGACTGAAATTTAAGAAGATAATCTTTTTCGCTCTAATTTAATTTTATAAAATTGATTTGTAAATTAAGATTTAAATTTATGTCATCTATAATTAATATAAAATTTTAAACATATATCCACACGAATGTTTTAAATTATATAGTTTATTTAAAATTATTTTTAAATAATGTCAGACAAAAATATATTCGTCATAGTAAGAAGTACAATTAGTTAAATTTGTTAAAAATCATAACAAAATCTCCTTTTATTTACAATCATACCATTCCATGACTTGTTGTAATGAATATATTACGATCATAGTCAAAAGTTGTTTTTTAACTAATCAGTCTTAACCGAGTCTAGATTCGTGGTTGAATTTTTTTTATGTTGTACTCTTCTGAATATTAAAAATATATTAATGTTGGTATTTTATATTTTTTAATATATTTAAAATATCAAAATCAATACATTTTATAAAACATAACACAAGATCAACAAATCTAGTAGAAAATCTAAATTCAACATGATTTGACTAATAAATATAATCTTTACGTTTTATGATAATGGAGAAATAGAAATAAAAATAGTAAATTTAATTGAGAGAGAGACTTATTGTAGGAGGTGATGAATTGGTGTCTGGTTTTGATCTTCTGGGTTGAGGAAGACCAACAGCAACACTGGCCTCAGAGATGCAACCAGCAGAGAAAGGAAGAATCACAAGCCTTTCCATTCTTTGTCTCATTATTCTTTCTTCGAGCAATGCAACCTTTCACCTTAGATTTCACTACTACAATATATAGCCCTACCCACCCTATATACTTCTTGTTATAATACAATTATGAACATCTTATCATTACCTCTACAAAGTCAAGCTACATCTTATAAACAAATCCGTTTGGTGAATGAAAGTGACATACACACATACGCAACATTTCAATATATATATATATATATATATATATATATATATATATATATATATATATATATGTATTTTCTTTTAACCTAATTTGTGTCTCTAACGAACATCACCTTCAAAAAGTGGGTTTGGTTGAGTAGTGAGTGACTAAAGCGAAATCAAACACTATGAACCAAAGAAATATAATATCACATCATAATTTGCTCCTTCAAGTGCTCCTCGTTTCTTCACTTACCTCTCTTCTACAATAAGTCACCAATCATATCTTATTGTTTTATAGTTTGTTTGTAGTGTACATTCTTTTTTTCTCGTTAGAAAAATAAAAGGGCATTATCCATTTTTTTATTGCTTGTTTTGGACTCGATCTAGAAGTAGTGATTCCGAAGCGAAGCTCCGAATGAATCTTGAACTCGTGGCGATGGAGACCAAAATTGATATTTCTTGAATGCAAAGAAGAATGGCATCATTGATTGTGAGAATTGAAAGTGGATTTGTTGAAGACAGGTTGAGTTGTCTCTCTTCATACTAAATTTGATGTGAGTTCATTAACGAAAGCTTAGCAAGTTAATGAAGCTTTAATCAACTCTTACTTAGGGATCAAATTATGTCACAACCTTACCTACATTAAACTTTGTTCAAATTCAACTCATTCACAAAATCACTTAAAAGTTTCTTTAGTAAAATGGAAATATTAAACCTAACAAACTGAGTTATGAAGTTATATAAATAATAATACTAAATTTATTAGCTTACGTTAAAGGTCTTAGCCTTTGAAGAAAAGTCTACGTGAAATAAATAAATAGGACAAACCTTATATTTGAGATTTAGGTGTGAAGTATTTTAGATAAAGTATAAGTTGACTTATCTCATTTTTAACCTTACACGTTTATTCCTAATGAAAATCATGGATGGAGTCACATTTTTAATGAAAAGTAAAAGTGTAACCTATTTTGTATTCCTCATTCAATAATTTAATTAAATTACTTTAAGAATTTGATAATTAAATTAAATAAGTGAGACTCGATAAAAAAATAAATTATGTATGTTGTCTTTTGCTTTTAATCATTATGTAAATATATTATTAGGCACAAGTGTCTTTACAACACACTTTTCTTTTTCTTAAAAAGTCTACTTATCTCTCTTCTCTCCTTTTCATCTCACTTATTCCCTCTCAAAATCATTCATTATTATGAGGTAATTTGCAGCAACAGGAATAACTTAACAGATGAATGGAGACTATATGAGGGGTTACACTGCACCACGTTCTAACCAAACGACAAAAACTACTGGTCTAACAAATTCATGTTCATGATAGTAACGAACATAAACTGTTCCTGGAATGTGATTTAAAACATTCAAAATAGTGGTTATCTTATTCTTATCACTATTTGAACCAATAATAGTGTTCATTTTGTCTGTGATTAATGTAAATCTGTTAAAAACAAATGATGCGTCCATACAGTATAACTGAGAATTAACTTACCCTGTAGCCTATAGGAGACAAAAAGTGTCAAGTGGTTCTTTCTTAAGCTGTGTCTCACCTATAACGACCACAACAACTTGCACAATAAAACACGATCGAGTCCTTTTCTACCATTGCATTTTTCCCGTGAGATATAATGTTGATTAGTAGAGAAGTTAAAGCATGCACAACCACACATCGAAACAACGAATTGCCCATATAATTTATTTGTTTATTTGCCATCCAAAACAGAGAAAGAAAATATCAGTGCTGTTTCTTCTGTTTGAAATTATTAATTGTACTAACTGCTACATTTTTCATTTGCTTCGATTCAACAACTGCTTCTGTCAGTTCTATTCTACCAGAATTTGCCATTTTTGTGGTACGGAACAATGGTATTCAAGATTTTCTGATGTTAAGAACTAGATTGTGCATATATGACTCTTGCAGAACAAATTGTTAAGCCACAGAGCATCAAAGAAATTCCAATTTGCAGAATTATCGATACAAAAAAAAAAGCATTGTGATTTGCATGATTATAGCAGATATGAGAATAGTGCAAGCAATAATTAAAGCGCTATTGGCCTACATAGAAGCTACGAAACCAGAACCTAGATAACTAACGAATTTTGCCAGAGCTTCCTTGATGTACAAGACCTTGAGTATCAAGATTCAGAGTTAGGTGAGTCCTATGTATGCGAGAATATGAAGAAGATAAGACATGATAGGCAAGTGTAAAAGGCTTTACCTTTCAATCAAGTGCGCAATGAAGGTTGCTTAACATGCTGGATTGAACAACGCAGACAAAAGGGGCTTAGATTCGGTTCCTGCTCGTGGTCTTCCATTAGTAGGTCATCTGTAAGTATCAAGTTCTTGCTTAGGTTTGTACCATGCAGCCTCCTTTCCCTGCTAAATTTTGTTCCACGAAAAAAACTTCAAAGTTGATTACTGAACTGGACAAAGGTGGAAAATACGAGAGATCTGAAGTACTAGTACATCAAACACTGAAACCATTCCAATAACAATGATTTATTTTTGTCAGTTTGTGACATAAAGCTAGTAACTGGGAGCTTTGGAAGTTCCACAAGTTTTTATGAAACAAATGACCAGAACCCACAAGCTGCTTCAACATGTTACTTATTTTTCATGTTTAATTTATTATGATTTTATGATACTTAGTACTGAGAATTAAACACTTCTTTAACCTGAAATATAAATTTCCCTCTGTTTACCTAAAACATTTTCTATTTTCATTATTTTTCAATTTTCATTCATTATTTTTCAATTTTCATATATATATATATATATTATTTTGGGTAGACTAAACAGAATATCAGAATATAAATTTCATTTGTTTTATCTGATCTAACGCAGTACTTCATCAATTACCTTGTAACGGCATATGGAGGATGAAACATCATAAAAGACACCAGGATTGAAATGATTGGTAAGTCTAACATGTGGTAACAAAATAAATATACAAATTAGAATCTCACAATAAAAAAAGAAATAGCTAAAAAATAGGAACCAAAAAGTTTATGTAACTTGGAACGAAAGTCTCGGAATATTCCCCGCTGTCATTTTCACTCTGTTGCAACTAGTCTCAGATGCACTGATACATGTACGTAGCACAAATGAAGACATCATGACTGGTTTCAGAACATCAAGACTATATCGTATACTTAATAATAGTAATTGTATGTTTTACCTATGTCACCAATAATCTTCACAAGAGCAACTACCATGGTTAAAATGATGGTACCTATGAATATCTCTTACAATTATTTCACGATCTAGAAGCTGAGAAACATGTTTAATGAAGTTATGGCAATCTGTACAAATGCGGAGGTTCTTTATAATTCGAATCGGGAGCCTATGGGCAGTGTTAATGATGCCAAAGACTACTGCAAGCTTTTCACTGTGATGACTAATAAGTACTTCTCCTTGCTCTTCTTCTACATCCTGCATGACCAGTTTGGCATCAGGGGAATACCCAATTTCCTTCAACCTTCCGATTAAAGTGTCCAGATATGAGTATATCTCCTTGTCTTGATGGTGAGACCTATCTCCCATGACAAAAGTATGGATTTGATCCTTTAGTTGAATCCAAGATTGACCAGGCTGCTTCTTGACTCCTCTTTGATGCATTAAACTTCTTACCCTAGCAGCCTCGTCCCAGCTATGGTTAGAAGCACACATATTTGATAGCAAAACGTAGGAGCCTGGATCAGATGGTGCAACTTGAAGCAGCATATCAGAAACCCACTTTCCCATTTCAACATTTTTATGAAGTCGACAAGATGATAAAAATGATTTCCAGACAGAAGTCAAGTGAGAGAGACCATTTTCAAAAATGAAGTTCTTTGTCTCGGTTAAGCAACCTGCTCGACCATAAAGATCAACCATAGAAGTGCAGTGCTCAACTCCAGGATTGATGCAATAAGCATCTTTCATCATCCTAAAATATTTACAACCTTCGTCAAGCAGCCCAGCATGGCTGCATGCATTTAAAACCCCTAGAAAAGTAACCTCATTTGGCCTAATACCCTGATTCAACATTTCTTCAAAAAGACTAATTGCCTGCCTTCCTTGACCCTGTAGCGAACAGCCAGATATCATTGAAGTCCACAAGATAACGTTCGGTTCATTGATTTGTCTGAAAATCATCCATGCACCATCCAAGCTACCACATTTAGAATACATATCAATTAATGAAGACCCAACATAAGCATCTACTCTGTGCCCTATTTTCTGAAAGTAGGCATGTATATGCCTTCCAAAATCCAAAATTCCAACATTAGCACAAGCAGAAATAACAGTTGTAACTGTTCGAATATCCACTACAACCAGTTCACGAACCATTAACCTGAAAGCTTTCAAACCATCTTCATACTTCCCATTCCAAACATAACCAGAAACCATTGAACCCCATGAAACTATTCCTGCCTTTGTTTCTTTGCTAGTAACTCCAACATTCCCTTTTCTCCGGAAATCCAGAGGAACATCTCTGAGAATTATAGATGCCTTATCTATTCTCCCACACTTACAATACATTTCTACAAGTGAACTCCTCGTAAAACCATCACTACCAAAGCCACGTTTAAGGACCATCCCATGGAGTTGTCTCCCAAGCTCCAAAACTGATAAAGAGGAAGCCAAAATAAGAGCTATGGAGAAAGTGACATCAGAAAACTCAGTCCCATATTCCACCATACAATGGAGTTGTTCCAATGCCCGTCGTTCATAACCACATTGCATCAACCCATCCACGATAGTATTCCAACTTACAACATCCTTACAAGGCAAACTCCTGAACATGTCAAGAGACTTCTCCACATCTCCAAAACGCAGATACGCACCGATCATTATATTCCATGACACAACATCCCTTTCATCCATCAACTCAAACAACCTTTCCGCATATTGAAAAGCATTGCATTTCAAGTAAACATCAAGAGCAGAGTTCCCCAGCACGACATCTACATCAACCCCATGTCTGAGCATCCATGCGTGAACTCCCTTGCCGAATTGAAGATTGCTGTCAAACGAACAACACTTGTAGACACTGGACAAGGTGTATTGGTTTGGGCAAGCACCCTTTGCCTGCATTTCTCTGAAAAGGTTAAAAACCATTTCTGAAGAGCCGGCTCTGGCAAAACTTGATATAAGGATGGTCCATGTGTGAGTGTTTTTGAGGGGAATTTCATCAAACAGCTTCTGGGCATGGCCCATGTTGTTGGATTTAGCATAGAGAGTTAAAAGATGGTTAACCCAGTTCAAAGTTTGAAAAGAGCCATTCTTGACGGAGAGGGCATGAAGGATACCCGGCGGTGGTGGACCATTGGATATGGTGGAACGAAAGAAGGAGCATGATTGGCGGTAACGAGGGTGAAATGGGATAGTAGTTGTAATGCGATAATTGGTCACTAAAACTAGATAAACATGGTTGCCATATATCCGATAACATGATCCAAGACCCATAAAAGTAAGTGCTTTCACCCAGTCTGAAGCCCTTTGTAAAGCTCGTGCGTTGAAACAACTTTCACCTTCATATTCGTATGGTTCGTATGATGTAAAACTTCTCAAACGAATGTTTCAGTTCCATAAGAAATAACACCACGACCGAGTTTATCCAAGAAGAATTTCTGTACGAGGAAAAAAGTTGCAAGTTAATGCAACTTTAAATAAAAGTATAAAAATAACTTCTTCAAATTAATTTATACATAAACTAATACTAAATTTGCTTTAGAGAAGTTAATTTTAATTTGTTTTTCCACTTTCTTCTCGTTAGTGGATATTTAATCTATTTAAATAATGATGTTGCTTACATTAATCAACAATTCAATTATCATTGAGTAAAAAATAAATAGAGAATAAAATATTCAATCATTGCTACAATACAAAAAATACTATCAAAGCATTTATTAATATAAAAAACTTAAATTAGTCTTCTAACTCAACTTGTCCATATTTCTCGATAGCATTGATCTTCCAATCAAGAAGGTATTAAATTGTAATGAAAATAACTACCCATGTATCCTAGATAATACGTTGACAACAACTCAACTAGCACAAGATATGCCAGTTTAATTTTCCTCTATTTTAAGTACTGGGTCTTCTATGTTGGGAGGAAAAAGCTGGCTTGAGTGCTGTATTATGTGGTACTGCTACACCTGGCAGTGGTGCAAGAATGAGATCCATTAGTACCAGAGGTAGTGTTACAACACCTTGAAGTATGGGGAAGAATTCTCTTAATGAAACTGAATGTAGATTTGACATTGGATAAAATATTGTCATACGTAGGAAGCTAATGTGAAGGCCAATGTTAGCTCTAAATCATGTGCTCTAAATTTGGAACACAGGTCATCTTTAAGTATCACATACGATGATAGACAAAGGAATGAGAAGTAATAATAAAACTATTTTACAAACACGACTCAATGGAGAAATTATAGTTCATCTTGTACTTACAAAATGGTTGAATTTGAGCATGCTTATCACGGTTAGAAGAAGGATTACGAAATTACGAAAGCAAGGAAAGTTTGATAACGTTTATAATTAGCGGTTGAGAAGATATACTTCTACACCGGATTTGTTTACTTACAATGTATCAATAAACTCTCTGCAAATTAAAATAAGTTACAAATCCAAATTATACACACACACACACACTCTTTGAACATATGAAAATACATAATCCAAAAGCAGAGTAAATTTTAAGTGATAACAAGCCATTGTTTTCATTATCGCGTTTAGCACTTTCATAGCACAAAACTAAAACGAAAACCCAGGCTCAGAAAGTAATAGCGGCAAACGAGAATAAACTTTCGAAAAAGAACACCGAGAGAACACATCAAGAAACTAACCACCGACTATTTCGAACCACTAGGAGGGTTATCCATCCTTCAAATAGTAAGCCGATCAGGCCACAAAACATTATCCTGACTATAAGCAATAAACCATTAGTCCATAGTGAAAATCCAGAATTAGGTGTCCATCAATCATTCAATCTCATGCTCAAAGCTAACCCGCAGTAAAAAGGGCCAATTGTGAAGGCACCATGAAAAGAGGGCGATACTTTCACCTTTCAAAAATAATGATAAATAACAATGGCTATCTATGGGCTATTGTGAGGAAACAAAAACGTAACATATTTTACAAAAAAGAATGGGAATCAAAATCTTATGTTCCAGTTAGTATCAAGCTTTCCTAGGGAACAAGTACAACAAAATCTACAATTGAGACAACTATGGGGAAAAATAAAGCGGGATAGGAAGGCCACAAGCCATTACGAATCAGATTAATATGCACTTATACTAATCATAGAGGCGGGTAAAAGTATGAAGATATGGAAAAGCCGAGGAAGAGCAAGCCACCAACAGTAGCTACGGAGCGTTGGGAAATTTTAGATGCCAACATGCTTCCTCCCACCACTGCCAGCGAGGTACAGAAGGTGTGACCCAAAGAGGCCCCAACTGCTACTCCCAGAGCATTTTTGTGGGTCGCCAGCTGCAGAAGGAAATTAAAGGTCACGAAATATGTAGGGGGGAAAGGCTACTAATGTTGCCGACAAAACCTAAGACATAAAATCAGTCACGAAAGCATGAAATGTTCAATGATCTACAGGGGACCAGTTTTCTTACTGCAATTGTCGCTATCTGGCTACGATCACCCCACTCAGCAAGGAATGTTAAAATAAAGGACTGCATAAAAATAAGATGGTATAACATGTGTAAATGTGACTATTGTCTGTCAAATAATTGATGCAAATCAAAAAGTGTACTTGCCTCCAAAAAAATTGGTGTACAAAATCTTGAAAAGAAACGCCGAACTGAAGTTTTCCCTTGTCCGCCTTCAAGTTTTTCTTCAACCTAGTTAACAAGAAGAATAATTCTTAGCATGTTCCATATTTGACCAGATAGTCTTTTTTTTGTTTAAAAAAAGGAACTAATTAATACATCAACTATAGAATCCTGCCAGCTGCAGCAAGATTACAGTTAAATAATTGAGCTTCCCTCCTTATGGCAGGTGTTAGGGGAAACTACGATTTAAAGAAAAAAACAAAGCAGCAACGAAACTAACTTATTTGAAGGTGTTTCCTCTTAAGTGCAAGCGATTCATACTAATACACATCTTTCAACATATTCCCTTAATTAAAATTTATTGAAAACTACAAAATCATGAGTAAAATTCATTAAACAAGGAGTAGAACCCATATACTTTTGTGATTTTCCACAAAATTTAGTCAACAGTAAAAAGTACATTAGGATAAGTGTTAGAGTGACTCGCAAGCATTTCAGGCCATCATCGGAATTTTCCTATAAAGCCTTAATAAAAAAAACATACTTCTTCCATTTCTTTCTTCTGGGAGGATTTTGAATCAGTTGATCTCCATGCAATATATAGTAACCTTAACCCAAAGAAAGCATAAAGAACTGCAAGTGACAGAGAAGAAATAGAATCAGCTTCACCTTAACAAAAATTGAACTTACAAATGACAATAACGCCATCGTTAAACACAAGATAATGAATAGAAATTTGGAAACTGGTAATCACTAAGTTATAAATGGCAATCCAAAAAGCAAATAGCTCACAAATTGTTGAGTAGCATATAATTTTGACTTATAAAGACACAAACAAATTTTCAGGCGCAAGCTAACTAGAATTCTAAAAGAGTTCATACAAGTAAAAGAAACCATATTTGGAACAGACACACAACACAAACAAACGGCCAATGAAGCTAAATCCATATAATTTATTTATACTAAACACCACCAGAAGTTTGTGTGAACCACAAAGGCTGGGCACAAATGGATGAAAAATTTGCAACCAACTAGTACTTAAGCATGGATATAAGCAGCACCACCAGTCAACTGCATCCTTAGACTCCTAAACCATTTGAACAGAACTAGTTGTAGCTTCTATAAAAAATGCAGCGTGCAGAATCTACAACCCTTGTAATTCAAAACAATTACTATGTAAACTGCGTTTTGCAATTTCACAAACTATGCTAATCAGCTCAGTAATAAGTATCAAACCGAGAAATTGTACCTGTAGCCGCACTATTTGTATGCTTCCTAGAAATCAAGTTTGGGACAATCCTGCCTAGCCCAGTAGAAAGTACCTAATTGCACGCACAATAACTTTAATCCAGATAACATTGATAAGAAAAGGAAGAGCGCCCCTTTCTGGGTGCTCTCTAGTTGCAGAAACCATTCCATCACAGTACTATGAAAAAAGCATCCCATGATGAGACAACAGAGCAAAAATACTAAACCTGCTAGTTAATTGCTGTGGCACTTACCGTCATTATAAACAGGGCACTTAGTGCACCAGACAAGACAATTGACTTAGGATGACGCATAGCCATAAGAGCTGCTATTATAAACGTCTCATCCCCGATCTAGCACAAAAAAAAAAAATCAGTTAAAACTTAAAAGGCATTACTCAAACATGAGAGAGAGGTATCATATGAAACAAGTATTCTTAATGACTTTATAGCTCCTATTTCTCATAATATAGTCTAAAAGAAAATTTGAGCTAGTTCGCAGCAATATCAATTAGCAATCAATTGGTTATTTTCTCTATATAGCCTATATAGGTCGCACACCAGCTTTCTATCACATGCTTCACTCATTCAATGAAGTTTGATTCTAGTTTATTCTCACAACACTCGTCTTCTACATTTCACTAGCTCTCACAATCCTTCACGAACCTATACAATTCTATAAACACAAAAAAATATATAAAAAGACTCTTGTTCTTGAGATCCAAATTGGATCCGCTGAAAATGCTTTACAACACACTTGCTATAAATATAGTCAGCAAAATCAAACAACGCAGTTTCGTTAAACTAACCTCGCTGACAAGGATCATCGATAAACTGGCGAAAAAAGCATCGAAGATTCCAGGACCGGTGGATTCCAAGCCAAGAGAAAGGATCGAACCATTATCTATTTCATCCAACACAATCTGTTCACAGAAAGCACACTAAAATTAATTTCCAATTTCAACACATTCGTTTGAGTTTTCTCCACAATTGAACGTCACGACAAATAACGGTGAAAAAGAAAGAAAGATTGGCAACGGAAGCTTACTTTGCCGCGGCGACCGAGATCCACAGATCCACCGACTCCTTCCTTCGCGTTCTGCAAGAGAGAATCCTACACATAGAAATAAAACACGTTGTGGCCACGATTCGAGAGAGAAAACGCAAAGAACGAAGGACGGGAAGTTGACCTGAGCGAAAGTGGATGATAAGTTGAAGAAAAGGGAGAGTAGAAGGAAAATGCGAAAAGCGGGAAGGATTCTTCGTTTGTTGAAGCTTGGAGCCATTGTGAGCCCGTGGCAGTTGAAATTGCGAGGAAGAAGGAAGCAGCAAAGAGAAAGAAGACGGAAAATTATTTTCTCGAGAAAGTGGAAAGGGGATTTGAGAAAAAATGGGATGAAAAGTGAGAGGAAGAGAATAGTGATCTCAGTTAGCGAGATCTGGTTTTTGGATCTGAATTATGCAGAGAGATCCTGTTCAGATCTCCGAACATTGAATTCATTTCACTGAGCATTTTATATGATGCAGAGAGTTTCTGCTACTACCGAGGCAAGAACCACATAACGCGCTCTTTCCTTTCTCTTTGTCTCTCTCGGGTCACCAAGGCCAAATCCCACTTCAACAAATCCACCTAAAAACTTTGACAAAGGGATACAACGCATTTTAGTAAAAAGTTATTAGAAAAATACTGTAAGAACATTAATAACGTGTTTTTGGTAAAAGTTAATTTTTTATTTTTTAACTCGTTAATATGGGGGAAATATAAAACAAGGTATCACCACATGAATAATATATATATATATATATATATATATATATATATATATAGCAATTATGTTTTAAACTTTTTCCGTATCTTATTTTAATTGTAATGATGGTACTTTTTATATCAATTGTTAATGACTTTATTTACATATTTTTATGATTAAGCGGGTAAAGTAAAATTGTTGTTAGATTAGATATGAATAATTGAAAATTTGTGTTAGCGTTCAATTATTTAATTTAATTATTTTTATTTTAGACTCGTAAAGTTAAAGTTCTTTAAGAGAAATTGATTTTATTTTAAAGTTATGATTTGTGCATTTAGTTGTATTTCTTTTAGAGATTCATTTTATTTGTATTAATGTTTTTAAAATAATTTTATTTGGATAAAATTATCCGAGATTATGTTCTAAAAATTAAATTTATATACTTTTGTTTGAAATTCTGGCATTTACAATTTTTTAAAAATATCAGATTCTGGTAATTTTTAAATAATATTCTACGAGTAATGTGACATGTAGTGAGATAATTAAAAAAATATATATTTAGGACAGTATTAAGTTTCTTATTTGCTGCCATAACTAGTCATTTAAAAATGTTTTAATTTTTTTAATTTCAATTTTATATAGAGAACTGTATCATTTAATTTAATGTATTTTATCAATTTAGTATTTTAATATGATAAAACACTCAATTGATCTTTTTATGGTGGTAAGTTTAGTTATTTGCTTAATGAATATGTTTTGTTTAAAAGTATTAATTCTAATACATTGTATATTATAATTAACGAAGTTATCTTCTTACACGCGTTGAGTGTCTTTTTAAATTATTTTATCATAATATAATACGATACATCAATTTCATATGATTATAATATTTACTTTTATATTTTTCTTTATAGATAATATATCAATGATATTACTGGAACATTTATATCAGATGAAACATTCGTCATGACCAAACAAACATATTAACTAAAAGACTAAAATAGTATATTTATTTGTTGAACATTAAAATTAAAGTCTTCGTGGGATACCATATTACTCGTAGTATATACGGGTATCGATTAAATATATATTTTTCTTTAATTTTAATCGAAAATTGAAATTAGCTTTCCTTTAAAATTTTGGCTAGATTTAGTTATTTTAACCACATTGTGTAAATTTAATTATTTTAACCAAATTTTGTTAAGTTTATTTAATATTTTAAACGTATTTCATGATAGCATTTTAGTTGTTTATATTGTTTAATACATCTATGCTTCAACGGTAGATGAGAAACGTCAAATAAACTTAACAAAATTGGATTAAAATGACTAAATCCACACATTTTTAAATATGGGGGACTAAATTGGTTCAAAGTTAAAAAAAAAAACTAATTTCAATTTTAATAGTTATTAACACATTTAACTCATAGTTATTAATGTTAAAATAAAATTATGTTAAGATACAATGTTAGTTAAATAATCTATTTTTATAGGACTAACTTGTTCTCCTTTTATTTTTTAATATCATTTATTTACTTTTTTTCAAGCTAAGTTAAGCTCATGCATACTAAATTATGACAATGATGCTTCAACTAGGGTTTCCTCTACTCATAATACCTAAACTTTGTCGCTTGTACCATGAGAACCTCCATTTTTTCATCACTACCATACTTGTGAGAACCTCCATTATACAACTATATATGATGTGAGAACATTCACTTGGTCTTTGTCCATGTTGTGATTTGTCTTTGTTTGGTTTCTTCTTTGCTCACCTCGCCTACTATGTCATTATCTATGTCATGAGAATTCTTGTTCCTCTTTGTTAATTCTATATTAGGGATGATGCATCTTCGTAATGTGAGTTTTCCTATATTGTTTGTCTTAATTGCAATTTGATAAAACAAATTTTCCATTTTTTAAAACTCCAAATTTCAAAAAGAATGTTTTTTCACATCAATGAAACTTTGTTGATCATCAATAGTGATACTTACAAAAGATACTAGTGAAACAATGTCAACATTCATGTATGGGACTTTCATGAGTAAAAAGCATTTTTGAATTTGCAAAGAATCACAAAAATAAAGAATAATATTGACTAGTATTGTGATACATGATTAAGATTTTATCTCTATCATTATTTGATAAAAGTTGATATTATTGTTTTTAAGAGGACATGATCTTTGAGTTTGTGTTGCTTAAGAAAGACTTAAAAAGATCTCCATTGGATATTAAGATGATAGTATAATTTAAATGTGAATGTTCATTTCATAGATAATCTAAAGAAAGACAAAGGGATGGATTCAAAATAACAAATTACCAGAAAAAAGAAGAAGAATAACACAATAACAACACATGACATAACACAAGCTAAAAATGGAAATAAGAGATGGAAAATAAAGAAAATGGAAGAGTATGGAAAGGGTGACATGCCACTTGGGGGGATGACCAACTCAAGATGAGTGGTGGTTGTCATCACTTGAACCAAAGCTTAAGATAAGACTATAGATAAACTCAATCTAGAAAGAGAGGCACACCAAACATAACTATAATAACTTATTTTTTCATTCAACGACCCTTTACAAGTAGAGAGTAGGTCCTCATAAATATGTCAAGAGAAAGACCTCCTAGCAATAATACTAAGATGAGGGATATAATAGCAAAATCACAAAAGCAAACCTTAAAATGAGACTCAAGAGAAACACTCAAATATACAAATAAAATGCAGCCAACTATACATACTGAGAAGACTAATAAACCTACAAAAAAGGAACTAATTTGCCAAGCTCATCACACAACTTAAATTGTCTAATTCTACAACCAATTTTCATGCAACTTTTAGGCTATTTTTGTTTGCAAATAGGTCAGAAGGCTCTCATCCAAGTTCTCAAAATAGTAGCCAACAATTTCAAATTTTTGATTTTGGAATGGCTAAAAGATGTGAAATAGTTGCTAGATGAGAATGAACATTTAACTCCCATGTTTTGGTTCAACCAATCAATTTAATATACATGCATACTAAGCTAAGTAAGAATTTTATCAAACACATTCATGGAAACAAGGACAAGAAAACTTCATATGAACATATATGACATTTGACTCAAGCAAATGCAAGCACGTTTAAAGACTCGAAACAACATAGACAATGACACGAATATGTAGTTAGCATACAATTTAACTTGAGATAAGACCACTCTATGGCTAATGCATAAGCATGTTATTAAACATCATTTGAGCATATTTAGAAGACGCAAAAACAATGGCCAAAACAGCCAAAACAAAACCTGGTAGCAAAACTTGCGTCAAACAATAAGAATCACAACCAGTAAAAAGCAAGTCGGTGACATCAACGGAAAATAGTGCCTAACAATAGGGACACAATGCCTAGTGACAACGAAGTCAGTAACCACTGCCTAGGAATTTTGCCCAGGGTGTAAGGAGGAGCCCAACGGTAAAACAATGTCATCAACTCATTTTTGTGAAAAAAATGTTCCAACTTAGCCAAGGAGAGGTTGATTTGGACCATTTCAAGATAGTTACACAAGACAAGATTAAACACAAACACAAAATAACACCTTAAACAAAAAACTCTTATTACCAAATGATAAAAGTTAATCTTGTAAATTTAAAGAAGACAGGTGTTTGTGTTTATGTTGCTTAAAAAAGTCTCAATAAAATCTCTATTGAACATTAAGATAACAATGTTATCTGGATGTGAAGGTTCACTTCATATAAATTCCAAAGAAAGAAAAAATAATAGATTCAAAATAACAAATTTCAAGAAAAAAAAAGGAAAACAAGAACACAATAGCAACATACAATGTAACATAAGTTGGAAATGGAAATAAAAGATGAAAATAAAGGGAGTGGAAGAGGATGGGGAGGGGGTACACACCATTTGGGGATGAACCAACCCAAAATGAGTAGTGGTTGTCGTCACTTAAACCAACTTTCAAAATAAGACTAGGGATAAACTCACTATAGAAAAAGAGACACAAAAATGGCTATAATAACTTTATTTCTTTATTCAATAACCCTTTACAAGTAGGCAAGAGGTCCTCTTAAATAGGTTAGGAGGTAGACCTCCCAACAATAATACAAAGAAAAGAGATACATAGACTAGTAAAATTGCAAAATATATTCTAGAAGCCCTAACAAAGAGGTAGGGGGAGAATATTCTCCAATAGTTGAAAAAATCTTCAAAAACTACATTTTCTCTCCTTCAAGTGTGCATAGTGATCCTCACGTCCAAGATGCGGTCTTTTTTGCTTCTAATGAGTTTTTTTAGCAAAACTAGGTGTGTGGCAAGAATATTGGTTGGGCTCATACTAAGTCCTTCATTCCTCCAGAAGGTAACAATCTTAAAAGCATATGTGTCAGTCACTAGAAACCACAAGAAACACAATAAGTCTAAAATTTATTTAAAAGCCTAACAAACTAAGAAAAGAACGGTGAAGGAACTCCCTTCCTAATCATGCTTAATTTTCCTAGACACTTCCCTCCATCTTTGGTAGGGGTTAAGGTTCATTATTATCCATGGACACTCATAAATTTATTTATAATATTTTTCAAATAGGTGCACAACAAGTAAATATATGAGTTTTTTTTTTTTTTTATAGAAACGCAACGAATAACTATTTGACTTGTTCACATTCCTAATCTAAACATTAGTCAATAAGGTTGTGTTTGATTTGTCCAATTCTTTTATGAATCATGAAGTTGTAAATTAGGTACAAATTATCCATTAAATAATACTCTATTTGAATGAACATCATATCCTCATAGTATTGATGTAATATGAGTGACGAGCTAGTGAAGATATATGAAAGACAAATAGTTGCACAAAATGATGAAAGGGATATGAGTACCGAAAGATTATGTTGTTCATTGATTTCACTCTATTTTTTGTATGATTTAAAAATTCTGATAATTTGAAATTCATAAAGATTTCAATATATAAGAAGTTTTAATAAAATTAAAAATAATTATAGCCATTTGCATGTTGTATTTTGGATTTTACCTATTCAATAAATTTTTCACCTCAGATTGTCCAACATAAATACTATATTTCTAACTTTTGATAATTTGATGATAATTGGAAATTGATGTATTAAAGATATCTCAATTGAAGACATCAATGATCATACAAAATTCAATAAATCTTTCGATATATTTCAAATATTATTATATCTTAATTTTATTTATGCTTCACTATTGTTTTCAAAGCAAAGATTAAGGAAAATTAAATTGAATTTTATTGAACAGGATAATATTAAAATGAATTATAATTTATTTTTACCAATAGTTCGCTATAAATTTAATCCATAAAGTACAGCTGAGCACATATGTTCTGAATACAATAAAATAAATTCACGGGATTGTTAGTTTTGAATAAATTTTTTATTGACTTTATAAAAAAAATATTTATATTTATACTTACTCTGATTAAGTTTCATTCAATCCCTACTTATAAACTGAGTGAATTCACTTCCCATTAAGAGATTAATAATACCACTATTTCTTTAAAATTAAATATGAAAATATCATTTTATTTGAAGACAAAAAAATATTTATTTTAAAATAAAGTGTGATTTATTCTAAGTAAATATATATATTCTTTTAAATAAATGATTGAGATAAAAAAGACTTCTGCCCTTTCATACAGCTCTCCAGTTATACGCAATCAGTTTCAAGAAAACAAGTGATGTTTATTTCCATAATTTTTGTTAGTTGTTTTTCTTGTTTTTATTTTCATTTATTTTGTATTTTGTGTATTAATATGACTCTTTTTTTGGGGCGTCAACTTCATGCTAAAACTGCAAGCCGTCTTCCACAAACTTTTTTCTGCTTTCCTTTCTAAACCAATGGTTCCAAATTCGATTATCCACTCCTTTCACCTTTTTTTTTTCTTTTTCTTTATGCACCAATCACCACTCACCACATGATAATAAATATCAACCCATGCCTTTTATTTTCTTCCAAAAACAATTATTTCAACTTTATCAACACCTGCAAATTAAAAATAAAAAATAAAATTAATAAATATACAGATTTTTTAATATATAAAAAATGGTTATAATATAAATAATAACTATCTTTCACTTAAAGTGGTGCAGAACTTGAACTTATTATTAGTGGTTAAATTGAAATAATTTCACATTATTAAAAATCACACACCTCTGTTATACAATTAAAAAAGTATTATTCTATATAACTTAAAAAGAAAGAATAATTTATATATTCTCAAGTTTCATTATTTAAAAATTTGGTGAATAATTTGATTCTAATCATACGATAGTAGCATATTCATTTTAACCTTCCTTTTTTAATTTCTTTTGTACCTTACTTTTACAAATAAATTTTTTTTCAACATTTTTAACAAAATACTTTTTTTAAAATAATTATTATAAAAGTGAATATATTTACAATACACAGTAATTTGCAATTAAACAATTTTCTCTTGTGCTGAAATTTTTATTTTCAAAATTTAAAATAGATAAACTTAAAACCAACTTTTTCTTTTTCTTTTCTCTCTACACTTTTTAATATTCAATTCTTCTCATAGCAAACAAAATTTCTTGGGCTGTGACAGAGAAGCACTAGGTCACGTGGGAGTGAAAAATCATTTTACCTTTTTATCGTTTCAATGAAGAATATTATTACATGGTGTTGACGCAAAAAAGTTCGAGAAGTCAAAATTCGTGAGTTAAATAAATAAGAAAGAAAAAAGAAAAGAAAAAAAGACGTGGAAAAAGGAAACGCAGGACTAATAGAGATAAACTATCGTGTGTTGTTGAAAACACGGGGTGGAAAAAAGCGAATAGCGTTGCAGTAACAGTAAGAGATGATTGGCGATGTATGATTGGTTGGTTTTTATTCCCTGTTCTCGTTTGTGGAGTGGAGAACACAAGGCCATCACCTCCTTTGTTTTCTTTTCTCTCTTTCTTTCCATGAACTTTTCTTTTTTTATTTATTTTATTTTTAATTAAAAGTTTGATAATAATAATAATAATAAATATTATTATTATTGTTCATATCAGTTTTATTTAACTGTTGTTGTTGTTGGTGGGGTGAACCGGTGAAGGGTGATCGTAGTTTAAGTGAGTGAGGGAAATGGAATGTGAAGAGTGAGTGACAGGGCGGTGATGATAGTATTATTATGCGTGTATGGAATTCGATGCCGCGATTCCCGTGTCCCGAGAGCACCTTCCTCAAGGTCCTTTGCTTTTTTTCTCCACACTTTTTTTTTCTTCTTCTTCTTCGATTGTGATGAATAGCGTTGTTTCAATCTCGTTCGTTCGATCACGTGCGTTTTCGTGATCCCTGTCGCCGCCGATGATCGACGATGGATGATCGTCGCGCTTGTTTTTCTTCATATTTCGTTCTTCTGAGGTCTGATTGCGTGATTCTGAGATCTGAGGTGCTTCGTTTCATGTTTCTGTTTCTTTTATTTGTTTTGTAGACGTTAGGAGTAACTTGCAATGTTTTTCTTTCTCGGATTTCACTTCCCTGTGCTTTTGTTTTCTTAACCGCTTTGAGAATGTTTGTGTTTATGTTCATGCAATTTGGTTGTTCTGTATGTTGACTGGCAATAGAAACTGCAATCGGAGCTACTTTTTTTGTTTTTTTTTTTTTTTTTTTTTTTCTTGTTTTTTTTTTTTTTTTTTTTTTCTAGTTCTCTTAAATTCAAATCAGTAATGAATGGAGTATAGTTTAAGTTTAGATGCTGTGGAGTACTTTCGTGATAAATTGTTATTACTGAACTGAACACTTTGTAATAATTAATATAGGTGCAATTTATGGAAACATTTAGATTTTGTTTTTTTAATGAATATTTTAAAACTTGATTAAACCTTTTTTCACTAATTTCTTTTTTAAAAGAACCTAGTGTGCATAAAGCATGGCAACTTTGGAAAAGCCTTTGGCTTACAGCATTCACAAACGGATTTTTCGTGAGGCTTGGATAAAAATATCAGACTGTAGAAAGTGTTCTTAAAGTTAAATTTCATTCATATTCATAAGTCAAAGCCGAATTGGTATTACACTAATTAAAGTGACAAATGGAAATCTGGATTATAATGATGTCTCTTATGGAGAAATTGACTTGTTGATCATGTTATTTCAGATGCAATGTGGCAAATTAACTTGAGGTCAAGTGAAACAATGGAATCTGGACCTTATCCCGAGCATCCAGGAGAACCAGATTGTTCATATTACATCAGGACCGGCCTTTGTAGGTTTGGAGCAACATGTCGATTTAATCATCCTCCTAACAGAAAACTGGTATGATCCATGCAATGCTTTTGGACAAATTCTAATTATTAGTTGCATGTGTTAGCAGACCCAGACGATACATATACACACTCACTTGAATTTGGATTCTCAGCTAGGTTGTTTTGTGTTGTTCCTTTGCTGTGTCATCAAAATTCACTGATGACCACTCATTTTTAAAATTTTAAAATATATTAAAAAGATTTTTAAGATACTAATATAGTGTATTTGTAATACTCAGCAAAGACCAAAACCAAAAAACTCAGTAGAGAATCTGGACTCCACTCACTTGGATGAATATAACCTGCATTTGTATATGGCTTTGTTTTTCTTTACGCATCCTTGATCTTTTCACGATTAAATTTATTTAGCTGTTTTCACCTTTTTTTAAAACAGTTGTTGCTGGGTTGTAGATGGTCAAAATTATCTGGCTGTACTGTTGGTACTTTTCATTTTGATCACACATTAACTAATTAGTATGGTTATCTGATAGTTTTTTCCTTTGAATAATATCAGGCTATTGCTGCTGCACGGATGAAAGGTGAATTCCCAGAAAGGATAGGACAGCCAGAATGCCAGGCATGTACTTGTTTCTCAATGAATGCATAAGGTGCTCATTGCTTGTTTATGTGCATGGTCTGTGATTTTTTAAGGTTGAATTTTATGTTTTCAAATTGTAGATATTGAACTCTTTAGGGTGCTTGGAATTTCTTGAGAGAATCCCTCTTAGCTCCTCTGAATTTATATCTAAATCTGATTGCAATTCAAACCCCTAATACAAAATAGATCCTAAACTGTTGGGATAAAGCAATAAGGATATGATCTATAGGGGACAGGTGATTTGGATCCTTGGTGAACATAGAAGCTAGCTGATCATTACAGTAAACAAATGAAATAGTGATATCCCTAGAATGAATCTTCTCTTGTATAAGTTGGCAGTCAACACTGGTGTGTTTGGTTAGCCCACGACTGCATATGAGTCCATTTGAGATGCTGCTGGATTATGACTATATGTCTTTATTTTCTTAAACCAATCCCTTTCTGGGAGACCTCTTGATTATCTGTAGATCTGAATTACTGTGGTCCATTAGCTATCACATGGAAAGTGAAGGATTTGATTTGCAACAAAGGAATATCTATAGCCCAGTCATGATGAGATGGAGTAGCTATCCCACTAATCTACATTATCAGCATAAGTCTGCTGCTCATGATCAGAACCCCAACATTTAAATCCATAAGAGCATAGCACTTCAGTCTCTTATAAAAATATTGAAAGCATGTTTCTTTTGAAAAATGAAAATATCTGTAAATTTGGTTGTTTTATTTTAAACACTCTCGGGAATGGAGGTGGGGAAATGAGATCAAGCTGTCAACAAGTGCAGCATGTAGGCCATCAATTTACTGTACCGGTAGTCTCTGGAATTATTTATCCTGATTTATCTGAAACATGGTATATTTTGGGTTGGAAACTTAACAGTATTTTGGATTTGTTTTCTACATTTGCTTATGAGGTAGTTATTATATTTCTATAAAACATTAGTTCACTTTAGCATTCATCTGTCTGATAATCATTTAAACAATTTACTAGTTAAAGCACACTTTTTCTTTTTAAATTATTTGTTTGTGTTAATAACTATTACTCTATGTAGTTATGGGATTTACAACCTTTATCTTCTTTTTTCTCATCTTGATCATTCATATCTCCATGAGTTACAATGACTTCATATCAAACTATAAATTATTTTTTTGAATGATTTTCTTATGAGAAAAAAAGACTATGTACTGACAGGGTAAAATAATTTTACATTATCATCAATCACAAACCACTATATATGGTAAGTTCGTTGATCTTTACAAGAACTTCCTGAAAAATCATAGCCATATAGATTTGTGATTGGATAACAATGTAAAACTGTTTTAAACTGTCAATCCACAGCCATTAAACTCTTTTCTTATTTGATTTTACAATGTATGATCTTTATGGCTATTATCAATGCTAGCATCAACCTTCTACTATTAAGAATATTACAGATTCTTATTCCCTTTTTTATGCTATCCAGTACTATTTGAAGACAGGAACTTGCAAATTTGGAGCCACATGCAGGTTTCATCATCCTAGAGACAAGGCTGGGATTGCTGGAAGAGTTGCCTTGAACATATTAGGCTATCCACTCCGCCCAGTTAGTATTGAATATTTACCTCTTATTTATGTCTTAGATACAACTAAGGAAGTATGTGTTTGTTGGCCTTTCTTGTTGATTGACAATTTGATTTATAGCATAATTAAAATGCCTGGCACACTTTTAGACTTAAAAAGTTTTAATTCAGATGCTGCTTCTTTCTATTCCGTATATGATAGAGTACCAATTAATAAAAGTAGTAAAATATAATATTGAACACTGAAATCACACACAATACAGCAATACACATACTGTCCCACAAATAACACTTATAATACAGCAATACACTTGCTGTCCCAGAGATAAAAGTCTTCTATGAAGATCATTCTCTGTCCACAAGCTACACCTAACTTCATGCTGCTTAACTGCATGACATATATAGTCCTTATACATAATTTTTGGCAGTTATTTTCTACAAATGACTCTCATAAGTTCATAACAACCCCCGACTCTCAGTTTCCACCGGCATTCATTTTCTAAATTGTGGTGGCTTTGCATACTTCTATTTTATGTCTAAATTTGAAGTTTTGATTGGTTGTTGATACTGGTGGTTAATTCTATATTTTCTTTGTTTCTTGTTGATACAGAATGATCCTAAACAGATTATTGTTCTATTTAAAATCTGACACCTGATTGTTTTCTGTTGTTGTTGATATTAATAGTTAATTTTGTATTTTTGGTTCTTGCTGATGCAGAATGAGCCCGACTGTGCTTATTATTTAAGAACTGGACAATGTAAATTTGGGAACACTTGCAAATTTCACCATCCCCAACCAAACAATATGGTGCTTTCCATGAGAAGTTCTCCTGTTTATCCTGGTGTCCAATCTCCAACTACACCAGGTCAGCAGTCTTATGCAACAGGAATTACAAATTGGCCCAGTTCATCGTATATTCCTAGCCCACGTTGGCAAAGTCCTTCAAGTTATGCTCCTTTAATTCTACCTCAGGGAATGGTTTCAGTGCCTAGCTGGAGTGCATACAGTGTAAGCTCGTCCATTTTTTTTATGGAAGAAATAGAATGGTTGTGATATTCTATGCTTGTGACAGATTGAAAGACACTTTTTATCAGGAGGAGAGTCTTTTAAGTTAAAAATGTTTTTTTTTTTCCATTTTCTATAAAACCATTCACGTGCTTTAATCTAATGTCTGAGGTTTTTGGATACTTCGTTCATGATGACATGGTACGCTTTGTAGTTTAGAGTTAAATTCCTGTTATCCCATGAATGAAAGTTAAATTTTCAGCAGTAAGTGAGTTTATGCTTAACTCAATCTCAAAAAACCACTTTGATAAGGTAATGTTTTCACCTCACTTATATATTATAATTTGATCTTATCTCTAGTCAATGTGAGATTTCCAAAACACCTCCTCATGATAAGGATTGGTCATCTTTAGCGTGGGAATAAATATTTATGCATGGTTCAATAGGAGTCCAATAGTCAGTGGCATGATAGTCCCATCAAATCTTGCTAGGACAATTCTTTTGGATTTTATATGCTCTGATAGAATTTTAGAAAGTGTGGATTATGCCTAACTTAACCTCACAAAGTTGGTATGGTAAGGTGAGGTTTGCACCTCACTTATATATTATAATTTGGTTTTAGTTTTAGTGGTTGTGAGATGTCTAATACTTTAAACCCAAACTATTCATGTGTGACGTCGCTTTTAGATCTTCTCCCTTTAGTCCTTATTATAAGGGATATTGATGGTCTTTTTTACAAGGCATTTTATAGTTTCTATATAATATTAAATTTCTTATTCTTGTTTCCTCCTATTAAATATTATGAGTAGGTGTATTTTTTAATAGTAAATAATGAAAAAGGAAATTTAAATGCTATTAATGATGAGGGTAAATTTGATATATTCATATTTAAATAATCAACAAAGTGAGCTAAATTGATTAGTTTTATTTGTCTGTGTGATTCTTTTAGAAGTGTTCTATATTAAGGACCTGAGGGAGTACAACAATTCTGGTGCTTTCACCTTACAACTTAAACCTTTGAGAGAGTTGGTTCATTGCACCATTCATATTTCCTTAAGATTTTCATTTGCCTTTGTCAAGGGCCATTTGACTCTGGCAGTTAATTTTATTGGGCTAATATATTCCCATCCAATGTTCTTGTCTATCAAGGTATTTTTGTTATGGAGAGTTGATCTTGTAACTTGTTGGAGAGAGATTTTATTGCATTTATTTTTCAAATAATACATTGGTGTCATCTATCTGATTTTATAATGAAAAATTATTAATTCATGCCACATGGCAGATACGTGCTGAACTGTTTTTACACAGATCTTGCTGTTACTAGTATGTACCAACATCTTGATTAAACATTCATTTTTTCCAGGGTCAAATGGGATCAGATAGTTCACAACAAACAATGGGAAATGGCCAAAGCTATGGAACCAATCGGCAAAGTGAACCAACAAATGCAGGATCCCAGGGAGCATATTCTCAATTTCGTTCTGGCTCTGTTCCTGTAGGTTTCTATGCGTTGCAGAGGGAGAACATATTTCCTGAGAGACCCGATCAACCAGAATGTCAATTCTACATGAAGACTGGAGATTGCAAGTTTGGTGCAGTCTGTCGTTTCCATCATCCACGTGAAAGGATGATTCCTGCTCCTGACTGTGTTTTGAGTCCTATTGGCCTTCCTTTACGTCCTGTGAGTTGAATTCCAGCTTTTGGATTCTACATGTTAAGTTTATATTTCATTGAGATAGATTATTTTTTTCACCTAAATATACACATATGATAGTTCGCATAGACTGTGTTTAGTAAGGATTCGAATAAGAACTAGTTATATTGTCGTGTAGCTTATTTCATTTACTACTTTTTATTCTTTATTATTTACATTTTTCCATTATTTGAATTTAAATGATCTAATTCTAGCTCGTTTATAGATAGACAATTTTGTGGGACTAGATGCAGGAATTTTAGGAGCCTGTGCTGGAAACATGGGTCCTGCTCGTTTATATATAATGACTAAATCAATTTAGGAGCTAAAGTGAGGAATATTGTAATTTGTAAGCCAAAGTGTTGCATATTTTAAACCATTTAAGGAAGACAGTTATACCTCTTGGTGTTGTGTTTGATAATAACTTTTTTGTGGGTTTTCATAACATGTCTCTTGTTTAAAAGTTAGGCCACTAACTGATTTCAAAAGTTATCGACATAAGGGAACATGATCTCCTCAAGAGAAGTATAGCTTGCTAGCAATCATAAAATGGTTTTAAATAAACGCTTCTGTCATCGAGAGAAGTATAACTTGCTGGAGATAAGCTCCCAAACTAAGGGCAGGGACTTTGGGGACTGACTAATATCCTATGGGCCTGGATCTCACGTTGGAAACAGGGAAAGGGAAGAGGAAGTGCAGGATACATGGGATCAGTTTCTGTCAGGTTTCTATAGCTCGCAATTAACATTTTCTTGAAATGAAAAAAAATCCAAAATCTAAATCAATCTATGTTGGAAATGGAGTATTTTTATATTTAAATATTAATTAGTATGTCTCAGTTCTATACGTCCTCCTATAAAGGGTTTAAATCACAATAGATGAGAAGCCCTATTGTTGAATCATGAAAGTCCATTTATAGATGTTTGTATCAACATAGACATCTATTTTAAGTGCAACAATAATCTGAAGACAACTTAATGATTTGCAACTGTCCAAGTGAAGACAGAAGAGATGATGAAAATTCTTGAACTTGGCTAGCTCTAACTCTAGTCCAAAAGTTAATGAAGGCTTAAACCTTTTAGGCCCTACTTTGGTCATATGTTGGGAGAGCTGCATGGTCAGGTAGGTTGCAATAGGAAATTCACGAGGTTAGGTGGATTTTTGTTCGACTGATGGTGGTAGAATATGAAATATGTGATAGATTATGATATCATCTTAATTTTAGGCTGGATATAACTCAACTTCAAAATTTAACTATTGAGATGAGGGTTGTATAAGATTTACCTTTGTCATATATATAGTCGATTTGGGATCTCAACGAAAATATTATCATATGAATTATTTCAAGTGTGAGTCCCCTTTCATGTCAAAATCAAATTGTGATATATGATGGCATTGGTGTTGCTTCCTGTACTTAGCATTAATATGAATTATTTCAAGTCTGTAATTCCCCTTTTATGTCTAAATCAAATTGTGATATCTGATGGCATTGGTGTTGCTTCCTGTGCTTAGCATATCATTCATTCCCAAAATTGTGTCTGATATTACTCCTTTCAACCGTGTGAAATGCATCAAAGTATTTTAACTAGATTTATGATTGTTTGTTGATTGGAAAGAGGACAATATATGCAATTATTTATCACAGTATTCTCTTCACATTGATTTGATCTTTTTATCGAATTTGGTGCATGCTAATAGAGATTGTGTTCCATTTTCGTGCAGGGAGAGCCTCTTTGTGTCTTCTATTCACGGTATGGCATATGCAAATTTGGTCCAAGTTGCAAATTTGATCACCCAATGGGAGTCTTTACCTATAACATATCTGCATCACCTTCAGCTGATGCCCCAGGGCGGCGAATGTTAGGTTCTTCATCAGGAACTTCTGCATTAAATTTATCATCAGAAGTACTTGTTGAGTCAGGCTCAGCAAATCCAAGGAGGCTTTCATTATCAGAGACTAGACAGATTCCTTCTGGTGATGATAACATTGATGAAGAGGGATAATGATGTCTCTTGGAAATGGGTTACTTGCTTTTTACAATTTTTTTCAGGGGAGAAAAGGGTAATCTGTAAATTGATTTTCCCATTGCTGAAGATGTACAGACTACAGAGTTCATGTGAAGCTGATTCTATCAACGTGCTATTTAATGCAGTTGACAGATTCAGTTGTTCTGAATTTCATGCTGTCACATTGTATAAATTTTACAAATATTTGTCACATTTGGTGGAAACCAAATGTGAACATTTCTTCAGTCCTTAAGTCAGTCTATCTATTTAATGTTTTCCCAATATGTAAAAATTGTTTTTCTGAAAATCTGTAATGATCAATATTTGGCTCCTGTGTCAATCTTTCTTTGGTGCAGGTTTGAAATTCAGTGCAAAGACTATTCTATATGCGGTCTACTGTGCATAATAGAAATCTTTTTCAACAGCAAACCAACAGTATGATCAATATCCTTTTATTTTTTCACATTTTTTGTGTATTTCTAGTGTGCATACAGATTTTTTTTCACACTCTTATCAGAATAGAAGAGCATCCTAATGAAGTCTTAATTGTTGTATGTGTGCATATTTTCTTCCGTCAAAATAAATGCAACTGTTCTAAAATGTTATCTGTACCTCTACTTTCCCATGATATATTTATTCTTTTTGCAATGATTGATTGTCCTAGATAGAATTCGTTTTGCAGAAGTTGAAGGGAAAGAGTCTAAACTGTGAACTTTGTGGGTGGCAGAAGCCCGCTAATTTATGCTGTTTTGCAGATGCCAAACCTCAGCTCGAATGTGACTTCTGTTCAGGCCACAAATTACTTAACTTAATGTTTCAATTAATTTTGGTGGGTGGATGGTCCTTCTGGCTTGGAGTCCGATTATCAGTTCACATGCAATGCAATAACTAAATCATGGTCGGGAGTTTAAATCTTCTCTTGAGGCTTTATTAGAAGCATCATATCAGTGGCTGAATATACATGTATTTGATGTGTAGCTCGCTGATTCTAGTATGTGTTATCAATATGCTTACACAGGTACTACGTCCATTCTTTCTCCTTTTATTTACTGAAAAAACGAAACGGTGTGTAATGATCATTGTTACGATATGCACTCTTTTACAGTCCTGTGCTATAACCCAAATCTGTAGAAGCGTTTTTTACTGCTCTAGTGTGCTAGTTTTCTAAATCTGAAAAGAATAAGGTAGTGCTTTGACTATTTTTAACACTCCCGTTTTTCGAAAACTATGAAAATTAAAGAACTTCTTTTATCAACTTGTTTTTAAAGTGTATTTTGTTCTGCATTCCTGTTGTGATTTCTCTTTGAGCTAGAAGTTAATAGTTGTACCTTTCATATTTTATTGGTGGAATGTACGTCATTTTTGGCTTGTGACGAGTTTTCAAGCACACACCGTCAGTTTGGATCAGGTCTATTTCATTCAAAACCTCGTCCATTTTGTAGTTGACGTGAAAGGTAATAATACTAGAAGTGTCAGATTTTGCATGTCCCGGATGCACGTTTTTACCTGCCTGTGGACATGGAACCAAACAGTTTATTATGAGTCAATTTGCATTTTCAAGGTTCATTGGTTAATAATAGTCCATAGAAATGTGCAAGGCTTCTATGGGATACTTCCTTTATGTAGTTGGTTGGCGAGTCATTTGGGCTAAAATCTGAACTTCTCAGATTTCTTTTTCTTTTTAACGGGAAAATTCATCCAGATTGGATTTTTCTTTTGTGGGAAAATATTATTAAAAGTTTAAACCGTTGATAACATTAAACAGATGCCACATATTAACTTTCTAAAGCAAAAGGATAAGCAAATACGATAGATTGCTTATTTGCTATAAGTATTTCTGTGATTGTCACTCTCTAAACCATTATTTTTGCCTCTGATTTAGTGCGTGCACGAATTTAAAGCTGTGTATGTCCCTAAGGAATAAATCTGTTACTCTTTCTCCCTTTTCTATATTTGGTGACATGTGGACACGGAAGCCCTCTTAATGAAATGCATCCAAAAGGTGAAAAAAAAAAGGAAAGTTGACGCTCAAACAAAAACTTTACAAATACAAAAAAAGGTGTTCTAGAAATTTTTATTCATTATGAATACTTTTACGCAAGTCAAAAAGTTTCAACTTTTCCTTAATGTATTGTGACTGCTTTATGATTTTTTTTTGTCTGCTATATTTATCATATCCAATAAAATCAAGCAAAGGCGCACATAATGCGTTTCTAATTAATATAAAGTAATAAAATTTCAAACAGAGTAGTTGAGAGGTTTGTGAAATGTTGAAAATTCAAAGTCATGTGAAAGCGTATATACAGCGAGGCATTCTAAATAAAATTTATTTCTTAGTTGATAGGTGTCGAAATTTTGAGATTAAAATTATCTTTAAAAGGTCTAATGTTATTTTTTATCCATTCGCGAATCTTAATTTTGTTACGTAAAAAAATTCTAATGGTACATTTGACCCTCAAGTTTTTCAAAATTAAAGGATTTTATCTATTATTAATATATAGTTTAACTACTAACAAGTTTTACATGTATACGGGTGCTAATACTGTTAATTACTTGTTCATATAAAAGATAATAATAAATTAGTTTTAACCTTACTTATTCCAATAACCATGTTGTCAATTAGTATTAATAATTAGATTATATATTATAAGTGACTTAAAATTGTTTAATTTAAAAAAAAACTGAAGAATTTACGGTATAATTAAAATTTTATGAAGAATTTAGGGTATAATTTAAGGTAGAATTATAAACATTATAAGTAGATTTAATTTTTTTAAGCATATTAGATTATTATCCGTTGTAATCTTTGCTTGTTGTGTGGAAAGGGAAGTATAGTAGGTTTGACTTATAGGAAAAAACAAATTAATTATAAAATATATTAAATTATAGAAATGTTAATTTAATTTAAAAAATGGGTATTCGCTAATATTTAAAAATAATTAATTGTTAATTAATTAATTTATTAAATAAAATTAAAATTGTAAATAAATTTAAATATTTTATTGAATTTTTATTTAAATTCTTTTTGGATCTGTAAATTTTTTAAGTTTAATATTTCTATTAACAAAGTAATATTTCTAGGTCTTACTTACTTTCATGTGTTAAAGCATGTGAGGTGTTTTCATTAATATATAAATGATATTGAGTTTAATATAAAATAACAAGTGATTAACATCTTTACCTTGGCTAATTGTTAGAATCATCATTATTCACAAGTTTATTTTTATTATTCAATATGTTGGTGTTATTCAACAGATTTTCAATGAAAATAATAAAAATTAGTATGACATTTAATTAATTACATTATTATTATATATTAATCAAATAACCTTACATTTTTTAACATGTAAAAGTAAAAAAAATAAGATGACGAAAATAATAATGATAATTATGTCACAGTAAACAAAAGAGTAGTGTCCTAATTGAAAACTATAAAAATATTAAATACCAGTAAATCAGAAAAATGTAATAAGAATTATATTAAAAGTATTCAAAAAGACCATCTTGTAGAAACCAGCATTTTATAATCTCTACCAATTAGCCAAAGACCATTTTGTAGAAACCAGCATTCCCAATGTTACGTAACCCTCTATGTGAGTGCCAAATTGCATGCTCTGGAACTCAAAATCCATTGCGATGAGAGAATATCTTTGTGAAGACCCATATGCTTGATGCAGATATAGATATAGTGCTTCTGTTCACACAAACCCAATAAATATATTGAGGTCCACACTAATGTCTTTTGTTCTGTTTCTTTATTACAGCACCGAGGACACTTATTTTACTGCAAAATGCTTTCTCTTTTTAAAAATTCCTGCTTTAATTAGGTTTACAGACATTCACACATTTGGGTAGAAGAAAAACCAAAAGGAGTTTACACTTAACGTCACTGAGGTGGAGAGAGAATTTGTTTCATATTCACAGTTAAATAATCTCACAGTTTCTCTCTCACTTTCTCTGTCTCTGTTTTTGTTGTGTTCTCTTTACCTCTTCAGACCAAAAGGGACATTGTCTGTGCTGTGCCCTCTGTTTTCAAAGGAAACCCTTGTTCTTGTTCCTGTCCTTGCCTTTTTTTTTTCTACCACCATCTTCCAACTCCCAACTTCCAACACATAATTCATTTTTTCCAGTATTCTTAGTCTCTGCTCTTCCCTTGTGCAATCTGCAAAACCAAGCCCAAGCTCAAATATTATTTTTTATACATATAAATAGGCACCAAACATACATTTATGATACACCAAATTGAAGCTTGTCCACTCAATACAAGATTTCCACAAGCCCCTTTCCATTCACAAACCTAAGAGCAAGAAGCACCTGTCACTGACCAACTAGCCAACCAACCATGATGCCTGTTCATGGCCTCATCATCTCCCTCATTTTTGTGTCCATTTTAGCCAATGAGGCAAGCTTGGTCCAAGTGAGTCTTCTCTTCTCTCTCTCCCTCCCTCTCTCACACTCTTTATTTCACACACACAATTAAAAGTTTTAATTTTTTTCAATTGGGTTCTTCGATCCATCTACTTTTTTTGGTACCCCCTTGTACTGTTTCCTGTGAATTTTCTCTTGGGTAGTGCTGTAAATTGAAAAAGATTGCTTTTTTATGATTAGGAGGCAAATGGGTCATTCCCAATGGTGCCCTTGGTGGAGGCTGGGAAGATGGAGATGATGATGATGATGAATGAGAGCAGAAGGAAACTAGGAAGCTTCCAGATATGTGCCTTGTGCACCTGCTGTGGAGCAAAAGGGGTTTGCTTGCCCTCTCCTTGTTGCTATGCCATCAATTGCAACATTCCTCATAGACCTTTTGGCTTCTGTTCATTCACACCCAAGACCTGTAATTGCTTTGGATGCCATCTTTAGTCCTTCTATCATAGTCTTATGATAATAATTTGAAAAGAAAAAAAAAATTGAGGGTTATGTTTAGTTAATTCTGCTGCAAGTGTGAATGGGAGGAAAGTGAAGTGAAGTGAAGAAGAATATCTGTTCTTGGTTAGTTTGTTTATTATTACCCTTAGTTATGATTATGATTTTGGGATTGTTATTTCCAGGAATTCTTTTTTCTTTCTGCTGTGCTCACTGGGATTTGTTAGAGGTGCCTGGAGATATAGCACATTGTCTGATTTGTCAGAATAGCAACAATATATGATATAAATTATATGTAGTAGTACATGGGGAATCAAGAAAACCTTGTCCCTTTATGTGGAGATACTGGGGTTCATGATAATTTTTCACTTTTTTGAATGATTATAGTAATGCAAGTGCTCAGTGAGCCTGTCGTTTGGCCAGGACCATGATTCAACTTTACAACTTATTCTCATTTTGTTCACACACCACCACTTCTGCTTTTCTTCCTTAATTGTTTCATTTGTTTATTTTAACGATAAGATGTTCCAATGCAGATTGCACTATTCATGGCTTTTTTAATTCAATATTATAATCTGCTTCCACCTGCAATTACCTTCACTACCCCCACACTATTTTTGCATCAAATCATTAAAAATGTTCTTCTTCAACTTGTCTGAAATCGTTATCAGTATGACTTATGAGAGACAGTTATTGTAAAAATCAACATGACGGAATGTGATAGAGTGACAGTGTTAAAGACTTTTGCACTATCAATGTGTGTGTGTGTGTGTTATTAATTCTTGAATTTGAAACCTCTTATGTTAGTGGTAGTGATAATAAAAGCTTGTTATTCTTGGTGTGTGATTTGCATCTTTACTACTACTACTGGTACACTGGGTGGATGCAAAAAAATGAAAAATTTATAGGCAAAGTAAAACAAACGGTGGCTGATGGAGCCTAAAAGTGTGATGGTTATGAATTAGGGTGGTCCCAGAATTGATAAACAGGGCACCCTTAGAAGGAGACAACAGGGGCAGATGGGTTAGGTTTTTATACTCACCTTAGATAGAGGGCACTGAGGAGTGCTAATTTTGGTGAAAAGCTTCCATGTTGATGAGTCTTTAATTGTTGGTGGTGAAGATGGATGTGATGATATTAATGCATATTGGTGTACCCAACCGTATACTATTATATTAAGGTGGGTGGTAGTTGGGTTGGAGAACGGCAATTAAGCCTTTGCCACAACAAACCTACTTCTGCATTTCTAAGTTGTTGCTTCTCTGATCTCTAACCCACATGCAATAACACACTCAACCTTGGTCTGTAGACCAGATTCACCGGACAGATATAATACTAATGAGACACGAGTTCAACTTGTATAAGGAATTGACACCATTTTCAACTAAAAATCTTAAGATAACGAGTTTATGACACGAGTTCAGCTTACATAAGATATTGATATCACTTTCAACGTAAATTCTTAATATGTTCAACTTTTTCATTTTTATTCAACGTGAGTATGTAAGGATAAAGTATGAATCTTTGTTATTGTTGGATTATATGAGGATTTGGAGTTGCATGAGAGACTGGTGTGTGATTGAACATTGTTTGAGAATCTTTCTGACCTCATCTTGGGCTACAACCCATGTGCAGTTGAAAGCATATTTTAAGGATCAAACAGGAATGGGTTATGGCTGAATTATAATTTTTTTTTTTTTTTTTTTTTCATTATGAGGCAGCAAGTTGGTTGCATCTATGTTGATTGGCAAGTCCATGTGAAAATTTGAGTTACTCTCTTTGCAGCACATACCAGTCAAATTATTTACTTCAGATATAGTTTCTTTAGCTTAAAACTGTTTGATATAGATTTCAGATATAACTTGAATGAGGCATTCACACTTCATATTTGATTCTATGTATAAAGGGGTTGGTTGCATTAACTTGGTGCATTATTTAATTCACAGAATGCATATATCTGTCAACATGTTGTGAGTGGTTTTTGTGGTGCTCTACACAACCCATTAAATTTGGTGTAAAATTGTGATTTTGATTGAAATTTTAAATATGCCGTAAAGAAATAGAATAGCAATTTTAATTATGCCATAATCATGTAATTGATCTCTTTGAATTTCTAACACTAATCTAAAGTTGGGTGTAGGGAATTAAAGGGTGGATTATTTTTTATTAAATAATCCATTTTAGTTAATTTAAATATTTTTCATCTTAGTAAACTTTAGTGTTTAAATGGATTAGCTATTTTGCGGAACCTATCATTATTTTGAAAATGAATTTTTAGAATATATTTTTTATATTTCAAAAAGTCCATAAGGAGTAAAATACATGTCACACCGATAAGATGGTAATCAAGTGGAGTAGGGATTTGACTAAATTTATCTTTATTTACGATGCAAAATTAATGTATATTTTTTATCTTAATCTTATAAGGTATATATTTTTTTGTCTCAAAATCCTTTATATTGGTAGTGAGCATACTTATATTGTTTTATGTATTTATACTATAATGTTTTAAATATTAATTAATTATTTTTTTTTACAAAAAAAGTTATAATGAAAAATATTATGTTATTATTAAATTCAATGTCAAAATAACATTTTGTTAATCATCAAATATTAAGAAAAACATTTGCAAAGGTTTTAAAATAGAGTATCAAATATTAATTACATAAATTAATTATAAAAATAATAAGTAATTATACACAATTGAAACTTCATGATAACTATAATATATTTTATTTTCAGAAAATATTGAGAAGGAAATTACTTTGAAGAATTTGAATGAATACGAGGATATCAAACCAGCTAAACAATTAAAAGAGGACGGAACAAAATTAGTGCTATGCTATTCCCGCTATTAGTAAAGTAAAGATTAACGATATTCATTTCAAAAAAAATCTTTGAATAATTATTAAATTTAATGATAAAAAATAATTAATTATTATAGTAACAAATTTATGTATAATTTTTTAATTAAAAATTATTAATAATTAAAACAATTTAAAAAAATTAAAATTGGTATGTAAATTAGTAACTAAAACAATTTATATTATGAATTAGTTTTTAAATTAGTAACTAATATTAATTATCAATGACTACTCAAAAAATTGGTCTCTAATTAAAAGTTTAGTCTTTAAACATTCTTTCTGTCATTCAATTGATTATTATTTAAAAGTTTAAATCTTAAAAATAAAAGTAGAACACTCATACATGACAAATATAAATAATAAATAAAGTTTCAATTGCATATCTTATAAATTATTTAATTCGATGAAATTGACGTTTGTATATTATAGAATTCAATACATTATTTAAACGAAAAATTGTAAAATAAAAAAAAGTATGTAATGAAAAAAATAATAATTTCAAAAACTAGACTCAACTTAATTTTTATTAAATTATACACAAAAATAAATATTTATTTGTCATCTTACATCTTCACCATCTAATGATTTCAATATTATTAGTTGATCTTTATACAATATTAATTTACTCAAATAATGTAATATGATTTTATCTATGCTTACTTTTCTTGAGTAACTCAAAATTAGAATTCAGCGTAGAAATCTTATCATTTATTGATTTTAGTGACTCTCTCATTCAATAATTTGATAATAGATAAGTGTAGGCGAGACTTTCGGAGGAATTGACAGTATGAACGAATTGAATCAGTTGCAGAAATTAGGGTTTTCAAAACAGAGCAGAGCCTTCATGACAACCATGAATTCACACCATATCTATGCAAAAAGTCACAAATATGTGTGCCATTGTCATTTTAAACAATTCTTCAAAGAACTAAAAGAACAAAATCTTGTGTTTCAAAAGTTAAGTTTTGTGGAAAGTTTTCATGAAATTTCCCTTGTTAGATATGTTATAAAAATTAGGAAAATGATTTTCTTACTACTATATTTTAACAATTTTCTTTTATAATTTTAGATGTTATTTTTTAAGTGATTTTCCATTTTTTCATCTCAATATTTCAAAACCACTTAAAAAGATGTCACCTCATATTCTAAGAGTAAGTTGTCAAAATTTAGTAGTTAAAATATCATTCTCCTAAAAATTATTCATTTTTATCTTTATTTTCATGATAACATTGTTTATTTTTTCAATTATGTTCATAATGAAGAGAAAAACATTAGTTATAACAATAGAGAAAATGTAATTACATCTAAATATACACTGAAATAAGAAAGGTCAATTTTTTTATTAAAAATAGAAGAGTCACTTGATTTCTTTTTCTGTTTTAGAAAAAAATCATAAATAACTTTGTAAATAAGGGTATTTATTGGATGAAAAACTTACAGATTTGGTAGGTTGAATCCAGCCTGATTCAACCAAATATTTTGTAACAACCATGTAGTTTATTTCATTATTCTATTAAGTAATTGTGTTTTTTTAAATGTTATATCGTTCAATTCCTTACACATTTAAAAATTATTGTAAAAATTCCAAAAAATATTTGAAAATTATAACTTTTAGTAAATAAAATAATTTCAAAATTTATGATGAATGAACTTAATTAAGGGTGATTAAGTTAAGTTACATAAAAGTAATTTAAGAGCCCGAATTAATTCAAAGTATGTTTATTGGGCTGGATGATAGGTTTATCAAACCCAATCTGATGTTTGTATGAAAACGTCGAGTATTTAGTTATTCCGGATGAATGAAATAATAGAGAAAAAAATACCATATATAGTGCAAGATATTGAAAAAACAAAGATAGGAGTTATATGTAAAAAGTATAACATAGATATAATGTGTACAACACAAAAATATTTCTAAACATTGGAACTTATGCTTAATAAAATTATTACTTAAGTTAGATTTTATAAAGCATGAATTTCTTAAAAATAAAAATAGTTATTTACATAAGAAACTGCGTTCAATTTAAGAAAAAAAAAATTGCTGATGAAATCTTGTTAAAATAATGTTTTTTATTGATAAAAATATTTCTAAAAGAGATGTAGTTGTATATGCTCTGATTGATTATGCTGTGTTTTTAAACCTTTTAACAATTTAAAATATTTTCGTAATTTATTATCATGTGTTTTTAATGTTCTTACATGTAAAATATTTTGTAATTAATTATGTAGTGTGAAATTGCTTTTTAAATTTCCTTTATTTATAGAATATAAAATAAGATTAATAATAAATAAATTAAATACAAATATTGTCATAATAAAAATATTTTACTCTCAAATTATTTTTCCATATTTTTTTATCCTTATTCTTGTTCTCCTTATGTATTTGCGTTCAATCAATCAAATAGAAAAAAAAAATGAAAACTGTTTTTTTATTAACTTAAAATATTACTTTTCACACACGTTCTGGATTAGATTCTTTTTAAATATTAGATCGATGATGCCTCATACATTTACAGATTTAGTTGATAATTACTTTAATAAAAAATTATATTATCTATTAGTTTAGTTTCTTTTTAAAATATTTATTTAAGATAACAAAAAACTAGAGTAATATTTGGTTGTCTTGTCCTTTTAATTGTTGCTATTCTTGCTCATTGCAGTCATTAAGCATTAATATTTAATTACGAAAATTGAGAAGGAAATTGGAATACATAATTAATAAGATTTTTATTTTTAATTTTCGTTAAAAACAGTATGTTGGTGATAATTACTCAAACATTGGATATAATATTAATTTTATTTCTTAAAGTCATTGCTTGTATTCAACTACTAAATTGTTAATTGACTAACATCAACCACCTAAAACATTTCTCCCAAACATACATAGTTTTCTCCTTTTTACTTAAATTCAGAAATTTTTAAAGTATTTTTTATCTTTTAGATCACATTGATAAAACAATAAAAATCCTAGAATCTCTGTCTCTCGTTCTTTAATAATAAATCAAAGAAAAAATATCATAAACAAGAAAACTTCATTTGAATCATTTTCATTTTGCTTATAGAGAGATGAAAAATACTCATTTAAAGATTAAATGTAACATTAAATACATTTCACTAATTTGTATCTTTATGTTTCTCTTGTTGCACTTTGAGATGTTTTGGAAAATAGTATGTTAGATTTTTGTATTAGAAGCATGTGTCATTGTTTTCTTTGTTATGTGAAGACATAGCAATAGTACACATGTTGGCCTTTTTCCTTACACTTTTTTTATGAAGATCATTATTGAACATTAGATTATGTGTTTTTTTTTATATAAATATCTCAAATTTAAGATAGATTATGTGTTAGGTTACGTTGTCTTATCATAAGAGGAATGTTCCATTTGTTATTTGACTAATTAAAAAACAAAAACAAAATATAAAAAAGATGTAATACATAGCTAATAGCATAAGACACCCTAGTTGATACTACATTAGACTAGCGCATAATAAATTATGTGTAAACATTAATATTTAATTAAATAAATTATAAGATTAAGGTGTTTCATATTATAATCACAAATTAGGGCCGAGGTTCCTCTTAGAAGTTCTAAAAGCAGGTTTGCTTGGCCCAACGTAATTGGGCCCATAAGTATGATCGGATTGGTCAAATAAAGATAAAAGGAAGTTGGGTTTGGGAGCATTTCTTCCTGCATCCCTTTTTTCTTCCTACACCTCCATAAAATGTTTTATCTCATCTTACTTCTTCTGAATAAAATATATTAAAAATACTCAATTTATATCCTCTTTCTTTACATGGATGTCCCTCTTGACCTTCACATTGCCATCTCCATCATTTTCCTCACATATAACCAATTTTATCTTCATCATCTTTACATAATTATTTTGGGATTGACAAATCTGAAATACACTTTTAGATCTGGTAATGCCTTGCAGATTGTTCAATTCGAAACTAAATTTTTGGATTGGTCAATCGAATATGCATTACCGAATCAGGGAGTTTATACTGAATTATCCAATCCAATATGCATTTTTAATCTAATAATGCATACCATATTGGTGAATCTACTATGTAAAATATAAATATCCAATTGGTCAATATTATTGGAGTTGATTGCTATTCTTGGAAAAATTTATGGACATGAAAACTCTAATCCTAAATCATAAACCCTGACCCTAACCCATAAATCATAAATCCTAACCCTTGACCCCTAAATCATAAACCAAAAAAGAATAATTTTCGAATTGCACAATTTAAAAGTTCTTTTTAACTAGAGTGTATAATTTAGAACGGACATAAAGGAAAAAAATTATATTGGAGTGCAAGAAACTTTGCCTAAATAAGTAGTATCAAAATGGGCTAGTTAATAAACAAACGGAATGGGCTGATTCACCATGTAAGAATGCATAAAAAATTGTGGTCCACCTTATTACATAATGGGTTCGTGGACCATCTTGCCAATTATTTTTTAAAATTTGTACTTTTAAATTTATTTATTCATTTGTATATTATTTAAATCACACATACTCAATTATGTAATTTTTTTTTTCATTTTTAAATTGGTTAATTAAGGTATTTAATAAGATAAATTAAAATAATTATTATCTTTACTTTTTAAATTAATCTATTATAATTAATAATTGAAAGTGTTAATAATTTAAATTATAACATTATTGCATATTTACATTTTTCAAACAAAGTAACACCAAAAAAACCTTTTAAATTTATTTATTTTCACGTAATATAGAATTTAAGAAAGTATATTAGTGTGTGAATCTACCCACTCCATCTTACCCATTAGTTTGACGAGTTAGACAGATAGATCAAAATAGGTTGGTTGATTCAAATTATCAACCTTCAACCGACTCACAGTTTAAAGTCCACTATGTCATCTCTAACTTTAACGTTAACATAATCCTGACATCCAATAAAGAAAATGACAACGGACAAATTACGTTTAATAACTTTAATATTAATGTTTTATTAATATCAAACAAATAAGTAATAAGATCCAATAAAGTAGTATGATTTTTTAATTTTAATATTAATGACATTAATATCAAATCGACAAACGACACTGAAGTAATTAACCTCAATTTCTGACTGGAATATCATGTGACTCCCGAAACTTTAAAAAGTTTGTATATGTATAATAAAAATTTATGAAAATTAAATGAGGTAGAGTTTTAACTTTTTTGTTTTCTTATAAAACACGCCATTTAATATTAATAAATATTAAAACATAAGATTAAATACAATAAATAATAAAAATTCCATTAAGATTTTATTTTTAATTTTCTCTTTTCCTCTTGATTTATTTATCATTTTTATTCATCTTTCACATGTTCTTTTTATTTTTCAAAAAAAAGAAGAAGTTAAACTCTCATTTCTCACATGTTTTGTTTTAATATGGGTTAAAAAAGTACGTTAAATCGTTACATTGGTCCATATTTTCATAAGAAAATCTCAAGTAGGTCTCCTTCTATTCTTTTGTCTCAATTAGGTCTTTATTGTGGATAATTCGATGCAATTAGGTCATTTCTGTTTGTAGTAACTAACAACGTTAACTATGTGTCACATGTCAGCACCTAATTTATTTATTTATTTTTTATTTTTTTATGTCCTTTTTTTAATTTTTACCTCTTTTTAATAATTTAAAAGAAATAAAATTTATCATGTATCAAACTAATGTTGTGTCACGTTGTAGAGGCAGTGTGATGTGACAGTGGTAGTGACAGTGGCACATGTCATCATTGAATGAAAATTCTCAATTTATTCTTGTATTTGTTATTTATTCTTAATTTGGTCACAATTTTTTTAAAACTGAAGCAATTTCATCCATAAATCCTAAACCGTAAACAATTAACCATAAACCCTAAACCTAATCCACAAACTCTAAACCATAAACCCTTAACCCTAAAAAATACTTTTGCATTATTCAATAACATTAAGATTATATTTTTTTCCATAAAAAAGACTTTTGCATTGTACAATAAATTTCAGATTAAATAATTTGGAAATTATTTTTTTGATAAAAAATTAATTTTCGAATTGCATAATTTGAAAGTTATTTTTAATTAGAGTGTTCAATTTAGAAAGGATGTAATGGAAAAAAAAATTATATTGGAGTGCAAGAAACTTTGTCTAATAAGAAGCATCAAAATGGGCTAGTTAACAAACGGACGGAATAGACTTATTCACCATATAAGAATGCATAAAAAATTGTGGTCCACCTTATTATTACATAGTGGGTTCGTAGAGCGTCTTGCCAATTATTTTTTAAAATTTGTATTTTAAAATTTATTTATTTATTTGTATATTATTTAAATCACACATACTCAATTATATAATTTTTTTCCAGTTTTTAATTGGTTAATTAATGTGTTTAATAAGATAAATTAAAATAATTATTATCTTTACTTGTTAAATTACTCTATTATAATTAATAATTGAAACCTAATCTATAAGTGTTAATAAGTTTAAGGTTAAAATACCTTTTTTGTCTCAATTTTCGTCAAGTTTTGTTAAATACGTCAAAATTTTGGTTTTGTGTTCAAATAAGTCCCAGTTTTTGTCAATTTTGTTTAATTGGGTCCTTTTTTGCTAACACCATTTAAATCATTGACAGTCATGAACAGTGACTGCCAAGTGTCACTTTGTGATTTTTTTTTTAATTTTTGAATTTTTTTTTTAAATTTTCTTAATTATTTTTAAATGTTCACGTGTCAACCCAATAGCGTGTCACATGTCAAAGTCAATATTATATTCAATTTGGTCCTTATATTTGTTATTTTTGTTCAATTTAGTCCCAATTTTGTTTAAAATTGACCAATTTTTTTTCTATCGAAGATGCAACCAAATTTAATTTTTATATCAAAGTTATAATGATGTGAATTTTAATATATTATATAAAAATATTTAATAAAAAATGTGAATTTTAATATAAAAATTAAATTTGGTTTCAATTTGGAGAGAGACTAGAAATAGTTCACATTAACAAAAATTAGAACTAAATTGAACAAAAATAACAAATATATGGACCAAATTGAATATAGAAGATTGACTTTGACATGTGGCACGCTGCTGAGTTGACACGTGGACATTTGAAAAAAATTTAAAAAAATCAAAAAAATCACAAAGTGACACGTGACAGTCACTGTTCATGGCCGTTAATGATTTAAACGATGTTAGCAAAAAATTACCCAATTGAACAAAATTGACAAAAATTGGAATCTATTTGAACACAAAATCAAAATTAAGACTTATTTGACAAAACTTGACGAAAATTGGGACCAAAAAGATATTTTAACCTAATTTTAATTACAATATTATTGCATATTTACATTTTTCAAACAATGCAATACCAAAAAAATCTTTTAAATTGATTTTTTTTACCGTAATTTATAATTTAAGAAAGTATATCGGTGAGTGAATCTACTCACTTCATCTTATCTTACCCACTAGTTTGACGAATTAGACAAATAGATCAAAACAGGTTGGCTGATTGAAATTATCAATTATCAACCATCAACTGTCTCGCAGTTTAAAGTCCACTATGTCATCTATAAGTTTAACGTTAACTTAAACACTGACATCCAATAGAGAAAATAACAATGGCCCAATTACGTTTTCTAACTTTAATATTAATGTTTTATTAATATCAAACAAATAAGTGATAAAATCCAATAAAGTAATTTGATTTTTCAATTTTAATATTAATGACATTAATATCAAACCGACAAATGACACCAAAACAAACAACTTCAATTTTTGAGTGGAATATCATGTGACTCCCCAAACTTTAAAAATTTTGTATTTGTATAATAAAAATTTATGAAAATTAAATGAGGTAGAGTTTTAACTCTTTCTTTTTCTTATAAAACACGCCATTTAATATTAATAAATATTAAACATAAAACATGTCATTTAATTTTCTCTTTCCATCTTGATTTATTTATCATTTTTATTAATCTTTCACATGTTTTTTTTTTATTTATGCAAAAAAAAAAGTTAAACTCTCATTCCTCACATATTTTGTTTCATTATGGAGAAAAAAGTAGGTTAAATAATTCTATTGTCCCAATTTCTGTAGGAAAATCTCAAGTAAGTTCCCTTTTTTTTTATCAATTAGTTCTTTATTTGAGACAAAATAACAAATTAAAGGGACTGAATTGAGAATTTTCACATTCAATAGTGACGTCTGACACTGTAACTGCTACATCACTTTGTCTCTGGTCTCTACCACGTATCATAACGTTAGCTTGACACATGATAGAGTTTTTTTTAAAATTAAAAAAATGGAAAAAACCTAATTGAGATAAAAAAAAATGAAAAAAAATGCTGACACGTGACACATAGTTAGCGCAGTTGGTGTACTGTTAATGGAAATGACCTGATTGCAACAATTCGTCTAAAATAAAGACCTAATTGAGATAAAAAAAAAGGAAAGGGACATATTTGACATTTTTCTACCAAAATGAGGATTAGTGGAATGATTTAACCAAAAAAGTATCTCTCTTGTATTGCTTGACATAAAATATTATTATTATTTTTTATCTCATCACTCTTTTGTATGGTAACTATTATGTGTTTTTTCATAACCTGATATTTTAAATGTAGCTAAATTATAATTGTTTTTTCATTTAATAATTATGTATCTCAATATTTAATTACATTTTGATGTTTAGTGTTGATGTTTTTTAAAATAGGTATACTTATGAATAATAAAATAATACATTCATTTTTTAAATATGATAAAAAAAAAACTATATGTGAAAGTGAAAATGAAAATTTAATTTCTTCACTTATTCAAAAGAATGATATTAAAGATCTTATTATTTAATTTTGTTTTATCAGTGATAATGATTAAATATATAAATTTTGAGTATATTATTTTAACTCTCCTAAAATTATTGGTCAAGATTTGTCATTGATAATATGATGCGACCGAAAGTGACTCAATCTTTTTACTTTAATACTAATATCACATTGATAACCAAATGATAAATGATGTGACCGAAAGTAACTTGATTGTTTGTCTTTAATATTAATATCACATTATAAAAAATAGATTAACGACGTGACTAACGTTAAGAAATGAATTTTAAGTCTAAAAATCAACTTCACAAAATTAATTTGTAAGGTGAGGTTTATACTCACTTATATAATAAATGAATTTTAAGTCTAAAATTTATTATAATAATTATTATCATTGTTATTGTTATCATAATTTATATATTTTTATCACTTATTCTTACTATATATTCCTTAATGAAACTAACAATATTTTTTATAATTTTAGACACTATTGTGGGACAATTAACAAATTCAAAGACTACATTTTTCAGTTTAATTAAGAACTAAAATTTTTAGTCTTCAAAAGATAACATGGTTAAGCGTTGAAGATAAAGATGATTAATGGTGAAAAATGAAGTGATGATGATAATTTGTAACTAACGAGCGTTTTATAATGATTATTAGATTATATGTTCAAAATGAACAGGTAAGCAAACTTTAGTTGTCTTCAAACACAGCTAACTACACATGTTTTAGTGTCAGTTTCTAAGTTTTTTTATGGTGTAACAAGGAAAAATATATAATTTTGTAAGAATAATTTAAAAAAAAATATGAACTAATTATTTTTAAGCATGGAAACTATTTAGTGATTTTTTATCTTATCAAATAAAAAATTGTTTTTATTTATTAAAGAATAAAGTTATGTAATTAAATAATAATAATAAAAATATATATTTTTATATGATAATGTTGATGATGAAAATTAATACTTAACTTCAATCTTGGGCTATAAAAGGTATAGACACACACAAAAATAAATACAAAGACATCTTCATTTGTTCCTCTTTTCCTCTTTCTCTTGTTTTAGCAGTGGTAGAATGGCAAGAGGGTATGTCACTTTCTTCCTTCTAAATTATTTATATGATTACAAATATTGTAACTCTATTTACCACATTACTCAGTGCATAGATCTGGTCATTCTGGATTATTCAAGTTACAATTTGTTACAAATCCCTAATTTTGAAACTATTTTTCTCATTCCTTTTAGGAAAATTTGTTTGCTATCACAAAATGTTTGTTTCAAATTTAAATTTATGTTTTACATTTTTTAGAAGATCTTTTCATGTGAAATAGATATATTTTTATATGTTAAGTGTTATTAATTTTTATTTTTTTTGGTGATGAGAGGTTAATTTTTCTCCTATTTTAACCGAGTATTTGTCCAATTGACAAGATTGTTTATATATTTTTTTCTCTATTCATTTATTATAGTTATTCTTACATAAAAAAAGAGTTTTGATCTCACAATTTATATACTATAAGTTTTCAATTTTTTTAAAGAAAGTGGATATCATGAAAATTTTTATCAAAATTTTAAAGAATTAAATACCGATCTGGATTAGAGATGACAAAACGAGTTTAAATCGATGTACTAATTATTGAATCTATTCAAATATGATATCTGAATCGGATAAGTCGAATTAGGTATTTTAATTTTAACCTAGATCCGCCGCAACTCATCATCATGGTCGATCATTGATAACGTCTTTTGTTTATTATTTTTTAAATAAATAAAAATAATTTTAATTTTATTATATATTTTTCAAAAATAATCACCTGAAAAAATTAATATATATATATATATATATATATATTAATTTACTTTATAATTTAATTTTTCTATACAAAAATTAATATTTAAATAAAGTTTAAACTAAAATATGTATAAATTTAGTATTATTTTCATTTAAATTAATTTTACAAAATAAACAATTCGTTTTTTTTTCTTTTGTTTTTTTGCCAAACGAGTATGTCCCTTGATAATTCACATCCGACCAAACCCATCTTAAAAAAACCAATAATTATGTTCGATGAAGTAGTATTTTTTCAATCCAAATTTACAATAGAAATTTTTTATCTACATCCATCTTTTAAGAAACTTTTGATGATTTTGCTTTCACCTATTTCTTTAAAACAAAATTTATTAATTTTTTTTTTGATTTTCCTTTATTCCATACAAAAATTCATTCATATTCTCTCTCATGTTTGATGCTTTTCACAAAATCTTGTCCTCAATTTTCTAATAATAATAATAATAATAATTATTATTATTATACTTTATGTATATAAATATTTATTTATTGATTTACATTTATTACTTGAATTACTTTCTGAATATTTCTTTATCTGTTTATATAAATATTTACATGTCCATACACGTGGTGAACGACAATTGATATCTAAATTGATGTCATTCATTTGTGATTTGTGATTATCTTTGCAAGAACAATTAACATTGTGTTGTTGAATTTGCATTGTAACATTTTTGTTTGTCTAATGTAATGATTTTGATGTATAATCAGGAATCCTGCACCTGAATTCAATCCCATCCATGAAATTCAGTTTGAGGAAGTGTTGGGTCGTGCCGATGGATATCCTAATCCCATTGGACAATTTCATGTCCAAACTCAATCTCAGAATGCTCCACCCGTATTTATATACCAAATTTTTTTCTATTTTCTGTTTCGTAAAACTATTTTTAATTCAACTATTACATTTATATTATAATATATACTTTGCTTTGCCATTTTCTAAAATTAAAAAAAATGATATTGTTTTCTTTTCTAACATTTTTCCTTAATGTTTTTCAGACTGAGGAGCAAGGGTTACCCAACTTTCCTCCTAATTATTCTTATGAAATAGGAGAGTCATCATCATCCAGGAATGCTGCTAGGGTTGAGTCTCCCATAGATCTCAACACTCAACAGGTCAATTTTATTTTTTCACTACTTCATTTTTTTTATTCATTTAAGTAACAAATTATGAATTATGCATGCTTTCATCTGTTTTTGCCTAAATTTATATTTTTTATGATGTTTTTTTGGTTATATTTTTAAAATATATTGATATGAATGTTTAAAATATATTAAAATTAGTGTATCTTAAAAATATAGTAGAGTAATATACAGCATAAAAAACTCAACAGAAACATCTATGGTAGGTGAAGTGTCTGAGATAAAGAGAAAAATATTAATAAGATTGAAAATTAAGGATATGTTTAGAAGAGATTCAATATTAAAAATAAATACAAAGAGTTTTTTCATAAATTTTCTATATATATGTGATCATTAATGGGCTTCAATTAATGATTCATTCATTCAACTAAATAAATCATTAATTAAATACTTTAATGAATGCACGGTCTTTATTAATACTAGTCTAAAATTTGTATTTATTTTTAGACAATAATTAATACTTATTTTTAAAAAATCATTTAATAACTATATTATAATACTATAATAAATAATATAAAATAATTTATAAGTTAAATAAAGTTATGTATGTATATATCATTACTCTTATTTTTATAAACACTTTTAATCCACACAAATGTTTCTCTGTTTCACAAAACTCCACTCTAATTTATCCTCAGTCATATATATATATATATATATATATATATATATAT